>Ga0123354_10020667_pt1 | contig 10359 bp, 7 predicted proteins | sample TergutLab28metaG_2_FD_97872 | JGI IMG/M metagenome (GOLD analysis project Ga0123354, IMG submission 97872) | Labiotermes labralis P4 segment gut microbial communities from Petit-Saut dam, French Guiana - Lab288 P4 | ecosystem: Host-associated > Arthropoda: Insects > Digestive system > Gut ...
TCAAGGATTTATGGAATGCCATATACAGCCTAATTGGTTATTAGTTTGGAAACAAAACGATAAAGAATTAATTTTGCTTTTTACAAGCACCGGCACGCATGCTGATTTATTTAAGTAACCTAATGAATATGCAAAAATAAATCCACTCCCCCCAACGAGGGGTTTGGCGTCAGGCGGAGCGTTGTTTCGTGGGACACTTCGCAGGAATTTGGGAGTTCGCCTCCCGTCCAAGCCTTTGTGAAACCCCGCCCGCCGTCAAGCCCCAAAAACGATATGCGAAGTGTGTTATTCTTGCTTCAATGCCTCATCGAACAGGGTTCCGGCATATCGGGGCGTTTGTTCGATAATGAAAGGGTCATCTCCAAGCGCAATTGTAAAAAAGAGAGGCACAGTACGCGTCTTTTCGTAATCATCAAATCCTGAGAAATAGACGTACACCAATTTCGATGCCGGTCGTATTTTAACGGTATGAATTACATTTCCTTTTCCATCGACCGTCATAGAAGAGTACTTCTTCCCATCCTGTACGATAACTCCGGGCTGTTCGTTGTTTTTATAATTTTCAGGGTCGATAAAATAAATATTTGTGACCCTCTCACGTTGACCGGCGATTCCTTTTAGACAGACCTTATATTCATCTCCCGACTTTATGATTGTATCTATGGATAGCTCCATTAGGTTATCCTTCGGCGCTACAGGCGTTGCGTCCTTCAACCTTTTCAACATTTGAAGCGCTTTTTGTTTCATTGCAACTGTTTTGACGTTTGTTTGCCCGTTTGCAATTTGCATGGTTAAACAGACACATGCTACGATTGTAATTAAAGTCATCTTTTTCATCTTTTTTTATTTTTATCCCCTTTGCGAGGCGGTTAATATTATTTTCACGCTGCAAAATTATTAAAGCATTTTACATCTGTCAATCACCCAAAAGAGTGAAAATGTCCTGATTCAAATTATAGACAAGAGCGCTGGAAAGTATAAGGCGTATAAAACCGTTGGTAGCAGCTCCGATGCAGAATTTATTGGCATTCCGTATTATGAGATGGAGAAATCCATTTGCTCGTTCCATAACCGCCAATACATTCCGTGATTTTCCAATAGCTGAGCATGAGCGCCGGTCTCCGCGACTTTACCTTCTTTCAGGACAATAATCGTATCGGCATTTTTAACCGTACTCAAGCGGTGGGCGATGATGATGATTGTTTTGCCTTCTTGAACTAAATCGGCTAAGGTTTGTTTGACGTATTGCTCTGAAATTGTATCCAATGAAGCGGTTGCTTCATCGAAAATCAGCAAGTCAGGATCTTTGTACAAGGCACGGGCAATCGCAATCCGTTGTCGCTCGCCGCCCGAAAGCGAGGCGCCATGCTCGCCTAAAAACGTTTCATAAGACTGGGGCAGTTTTTCAATAAAATTCCTGATACCTAATCGTTCACACAAGGTGATGATTTTTTTCATATCAGGTTCCAAATCTCCCAGCGCAATGTTTTCGATAATAGTTCCGGCAAATAATTCGATTTGTTGAGGAACCGAGCCGATTCGCCGCCGCAGGCTTTCATTGCTGATTTGCGATAGATTGTAATCGCCGATATGAATACTTCCCGATTGAATGGGATACAGATGTTGCAGTAATGACGCCAGCGTTGTTTTCCCCGAACCGCTTTCCCCGACTACCGCCGTCATTTGTCCTTTCGGGATAGTCAAAGTCAACGATTCGAAGACTTGTTTATGGGAACCATAACGAAAAGCAACCTGCACGAAATGAATATCTCCTATTCCATCCTGTTCCAGGCAGATTTTTAGGGAATCATCCTCTTCCCGTTCCAAATCCAGAATCTGGAACAAACGGTCGGCGGCAATCAACGCATCCTGTATGGTTTTATTGGAATCAATCAGTTTACCCACCGGTCCTAAAACATATCCAATCAACGAATAAAAAAGCATCAGGGTGCCGGGCGTTATTTCTTGTTGAATAACAGATTTACTTCCTATCCACAGTACGGCGACCGTTATTCCCGTCGAAATTGTTTCAATCCCGTTATTGGCAAGAATCGAGCCGTATATGCTCCGATAGGTATTCTTTAATAAACCGACGAAACGGATTTCCGTTTTCATGTTGGCAAAAGCTTCTATTCCGAACCGCTTGATTGTCGAAACCGAGTTGAGCGACTCCACCAAATGGGCTTCCAAATTCGCAGCGCTCTCCATGATTTTCCGTTGGTATTTCTTGTTCAACCGGTTAAACAAAAAATAAATCAAAAGGAATAGAGGCGCCGACAATAAGGTGATAGCCGCTAATTTCCATGAATATGCCAGCATGACGCAGAGCGTAAATACTAAAATCATGAGATTGACCGTCAAATCTAAGGACACATTATTGATAAACACCCTGATTTTCATGGCGTCGTTTATACGGGAAATAATCTCGCCGACACGCATGGTATCGAAAAATTGCTGGGGCAAAGTCAACAGGTGCTTGTAATAGCCCAATATCAATGAAGCATCGATCCGTTGTCCGGTTTGTAGAGCGAGAATACTTTTCATCGCTCCGATAAAAGTACGCAGCAGGATGATGGCAATCATCAGTATGCCCATCAGATTCAATAGATTCAGGTTTTGATCAACTAAGACGTAATCGGTTATCTTACCGATATAGATAGACATCGAAAGTCCAAGAACGCTATAGACAACAGCTCCGAACAAAGCTTGTGTCATCACGCTTTGATGGGGACGTACCAAGTCGATAAAATTTCGTAGCGGGCTTCGTTTTTGATTTCCCTTCTGAAAGGTTTCTTCGGGAACCATCAGTATCAGAACGCCGGTCCATTCTTCCCTAAACGCTTCGTGCGTTTTTTTGTGTAACTTTCCGTCGGCGGGATCCATCACTACGACTGCCTGTTTAGTCACCTTGTAGATAACGACAAAATGGTGCAATTGCTCTTTAACAATCAGATGAGCAATCGCCGGTTTCGGAATTTCCGTCAAACATTCAAACACGCTTTTAACCCCCCTGGCTTCAAAGCCTAACTTTTGAGCGGCTTCAATCATTCCTAAAGCATTGGTTCCCTTCTTGTCGGTAAAAGCGTATTGACGAATACGGGCAATCGGCATTTTCAGCCCGTAGTGAGCGGCGACAGAAGCCAGACAGGCAGCGCCGCAGTCGGTAATATCATGCTGTTTTATTTGAATATTTTTTTTCATTTTTTCTAATTTTTGTATTGCGCAGGGTTTGCCCAGTCATCCATTTTCTGATACAGTAAATCGAACAGGGAACGCCTGGTGATTTTGAAATGCGCCGAAACGGACATTCCTTTTTTCAACAACCCTTTTATTTTGTTTTTCCGCATCAGGTAGTTCCTGTCCATACTGCATTTCACTTTGTAGAATGGAGGATTCCCCGAAGCGTCATTCATAAAATCGGAGGATATTTCCGCTACTTTTCCGGAAATCATTCCCCATTCATTGTAATCGAAAGAAGTGATTTGAATGGTTACCGGCATGTTTTCAGCGATATAGCCGATGTCGCGGGGCGATACCTGAACTTCGGCATAGAGCGTAGAATCGGGACTGATTACCGCCAGCAAGCCGCCGGTTTGAATCATGCTGCCGGCATAAATCCCGTTGAATTGGTCTAAAGTTCCGTTTACCGGGCTGACGACCACATAGCGGTCTCTTTCTTTCAACTGCTGATTCAAAGCGTTTTTCATTTCTTCCAATGTGTTGGTACAGCTATTCAAGTCGTTTTGCCACTGGCTAATCTGACTGTTTTTCAAAGAAGCCAATACATTTTGCTCTTTATCGCACCCGTAGCGATAGTTTTCGTATTCTTCCGCAGCAATAACTCCTTTTTCGTACAGCGTCCGGTTTCGTTCCCAGTCTTTTTGGGCTTTGGCTACATTGGTTTCCTGTTCTTGCATTCGTTGCAAAAACAAGGCATATTCCTGCCGCCGGCTTGCCGAATGAAAAAATCGGGGTTTCAATCCTTTGGCTAAGAAGGTCAGGTCGCTGAGATGTTCCTGCATATCCGTTAGACGTTTTTGCTGATATTCGATTTGAAAATCAGGATTCGTTTGCAGAAAGGTCAGAATCGTGTCGCCTTGCCGAAGCGTTTGTCCTTCCTTGACATATACGGTATCGATCCATTCGGTCAGACTTGACCGGATTTCCGTTTTTTCGGCAGCAGGGCGAATCATACCGGCGTTTTGCAGCGAAATATCGACCTCAATAAAGGGTAAAGCTACGAGAGCAAGGGCAACAAATCCAATGGCGAGCCAATAGATTTTCCGAGAGGAGACGGGGAATTGGGCGAGATAGGCATCAATTCCCTTCCGAAAGATTTCAGAAGACAGATGATCCATAGAATTTAAGTTAAAGTTTGATTAAAAAAACCGTTTACCTTTTAGGTCATGGTTATATATTTTAATAATTATCGGCAAAGTTAAATTTTTTTTTATTTATATGCAAGAGAAACGTTTTTTTTCGGAAATATCGCCGGACTATTGTGCCTGTTTAGTCCGGCGATATGAATCATTAATTAATAAACGCCAGGATTTCTCCTTTTTGCACTTCATTTCCCTGGTCGACATAGGTACCGACAATTGTACCGTCGTAACCTGCGACCACCGGTTCGATTCCATAAAAATTTTGGATATAGCAGAGGTTGTCGCCTTTTTTAATGGCAGCGCCTTCGAAAGGAGCGGTTGACTCGTCAATCAGGTCGTATTGCCAGATAACCTGTCCTTTGCAGGGAGCGTGAACCGGTTTGGCAGACGGATATTCCTTGCTGATTTCCGCGAAGCTGAACATTGGAATTTCGACTACGGGGCGTTTGATAATAATGGGAGTTCCGGCTTTTTCCTTTGCCTGTTCCAATTCCAGGTTGAAACGATTTTTAGCCGCACCGGATTTCATATCGCGGTATTGGCGTTCGTGCATGGCAAATTCAAATAATTCTTCGTCGTCGGGACCCGCATCCCATCCGTTGGTCTTCATTTCGGCGCGGAAACGCTCCAATTCGTCGGGGAACGGTAATTGGGGGTCGCCTTCATAAAATTCCAAGTGGTTGGCTTTTGCCAGTTCGATGATTTCCGGGGCTAAGGGACCGGGGAGTTTACCCATTTTTCCGAGAATCATATTCCAACTGTCCTTGTCGATCGTAGAAAAACGGGGTTCATCTTTTGCGTTTGCGAAAATATTCATCAAGGCGATGTTTTTTACGTATTGGCTGAAAGGCGTCACCAAAGGAGGATAACCCAACATGGGCCAAATCGTTTCCACTTCTTTGAAAAGTTGGACAACGAGATAGTTCAGGGTAACTTCTTTTTTGTCTTTTTGTTTCAGCGTCATGTTGATAGCGTTATGCATTCCTTTCAGGTCAGCCATCATCGAGCCCATCATGCCGCCTGGGAGTCCGCATCCAACCAGCAAAGAAGTCATGATTTTATTGCTCGGATCGATGAAAAATCCCAGGAAATCATCAACAAACTCTTGCGTCAAGCGGCGCGCTTCCATATAGGCTTCCATGTTGATGTCGGGAACCGAAAAGCCGGCGTCTTTCAGCATGGCTTGAATCGTAATCACATCGGGGTGCACCATTCCCCAGGCTAAGGGCTCGATAGCCGTATCTAAGTAATCGACGCCATTTTTGGCGGCTTCCAGCATGGAAGCTACGGAAAATCCGGGTCCTGTGTGTCCGTGATATTGAATAGGAACATTCGGATGTCTTGACTTTATTCCTTTAATAATCTGACCGATACTGTATGGGCGACCGATGCCCGCCATATCTTTCAGGCAGATTTCTTCCGTTCCCGCTTCGATTAACTGTTCCGCCATATTCACATAATATTCTACTGTGTGAATCGGCGAATAGGTGATGCACAGGGCTGATTGGGGAATCATTCCTCCTTCCTTAGCGTACCGGATGGACGGGATGATGTTCCTCACATCGTTCAGCCCGCAAAAAATACGGGTAATGTCCACACCTTGCGCATGTTTCACCTTGTACATCAATTTTCTTACATCGGAAGGGACCGGGTTCATCCGCAGTCCGTTTAATCCGCGGTCAAGCATGTGCGTTTGAATTCCGACCTTATTAAACGGAGCGGTAAATTCGCGTACAGCATGATTGGGATTTTCACCAAAGAGTAGATTTACTTGTTCAAAAGCTCCGCCGTTGGTTTCAACTCTTGAAAAGCAGCCCATTTCGACAATTACAGGGGCAATCGCTTTCAGTTGGTCAGCCCGTGGTTGATATTTACCGGATGATTGCCACATATCGCGGTAAACCAAACTAAATTTTATATCTTTTCCCATAAATAAAAACATTTTATTCGGGCGCAAAATTAACACTTTATTTAGAGAAGAACAACGATTTCTCACTAAAACATTGGAATATTTTTTTATTAATTTTGCAAAAAGGAATAGAATATTCAAATAAAATACAGCGGTATTCAGATTTTAATTATATTTGCATTCGCAAATTGATTTTAATCGCTAATTATATATAAATTTTATGGATATGAAAAAGAGTAACAACTTTATTAAGGGGATTTTTATACTTGCAGTCGTTGGTTTGTTTTTTTTACAATGCACAGGGAAAGACAGCAGTACAAAACATGCGGGACCTGTAGCGGTTGGCGCCGACTCGGCAGGTTATCATTTACCGATAGCATACGTACGAACAGATTCGCTTTTGCCGAAATACAAATTTTTCAATGATTTGAATGAAAGTCTTATCAAAAAAGCGGAAGACAAGAAATTAGACCTGAATAAGAAAGCCGACAGGTGGAGCAAAGATGTTGCCGATTTTCAACAAAAAGCGCAGATGAACGCTTTTATCAGCACAGAACGGCGGGATCAGGAACAAGACCGTTTGCTCCGTCAGAAACAGGATTTAGATAATCAAGCCGCTCAAGCGGATAAAGAAATGCAGAATGAGCAAATGAAAATGATTCAACAGATACAGGATACTATCACTTCTGCTTTGAAACAGTTTAATACTCCGAAAAAATACGAATTGATTTTTAGCAACAGCGGAACCGATAACATTCTTTATGCAGACGATTCGTATGATATCACCAACGAAGTTTTAGAATTTCTAAATTCGCGGTATGTGCCGTCCAAATGATTGTCGTCATTCCTTGCTATAAGGAGCCGGAGATTATTCGAACCATTCAGAGCCTTTTTAATTGTGAACGGGGTGATTTCCCGGTCGAAATTATCGTTTTAATTAATTCATACCGGATTGACAGGGATGCCGTTTTGGCGATAAACAGAGATACTTATCGCCAAATGAAGGATTTTGCTTCGACGAATAATTCTTCTACGTTTTTCCTGACTCCGGTATTCATCGAAAATCTTCCGGGGCATCAGACAGGCGCGGGACTTCCGCGTAAATTGGGAATGGAAGAAGCGATCCGTCATTTTCATGGAGATAAAACGGGAATTATTGTAAGTTTAGACGCCGATTGCCTTGTAGCGCCCAACTATTTAACGGAAATATACCGGAATTTCAAAGAGCGCCGGCTTCATTCGGCGACCATTGAGTTTCATCATCCGGTTGAACAGTTGGATATCGCAGATCCTTTACGCATTGCTGCGGAAAATTATGAAGCCTATTTGCGCTATTATCGTCAGGCGTTGGAATATTGCGGTTATCCGTATCCGTATTTCACCATTGGTTCGGCTTTTGCGGTTACAGCCGAGACCTATCTGAAAGCGGGCGGTATGGGAAAACAACAATCGGGTGAAGATTTTTATTTTCTGCAGAAAGCGTTTCCGCTCGGAAGGACGCATTTCATCGATACTACCTGCGTTTATCCGGCAGCGCGGACTTCCGACCGGGTGCCTTTCGGAACAGGTCCGGCTTTACAAAAAATGTTGGATGAGAATCAATTATCAAAATTTACGTATCAAGTGGAAGCCTTCAGGACATTGAAAGTTTTTTTTGATAAAATCGATTTATTTTTCAAGAAACCGCAGGAAGAAGTTGAAAGCCGTATCCGGGACTTACCCGAGTATTTGCTCTTATTCCTCAAAAATGATGATTTCCTTTCCAGCATCGATGAGATTAGCCGGCATACGGCTTCTCTTTTCAATTTCCGCAAACGTTTTTTTTCTTATTTCAATGCATTCAAGATTTTGAAATATTTGAATTTCGTTCATCCCGCCTATTTCGACTGGGCGGATGTTAGGGAGCAATACGCGCTGCTTGTAAACAGTTAGATACTCAAATAGTCGCGCAACCATTGCATTGTGTTGCGGCGTATACGCCGGAAGGTAATTTTGGCAAAGACAAAGATGGCGGATATGAATTTTAAAGTATCTACGGCAGTTGCTTTTCAATCATTTTCTGCATATTCTCGTTTCCGGGAAATCCGGTGAATTTGTTTTTTAATTGACCATCGGCGTCATATATCAAATAAGAAGGAATTCCATTCAAGTTTAATTGATTCATTATATATTTCCATTCATCTTCCGTATCAATAAAATAATGTTCCCCTCTAAAATTCCGGGCTATTTCTTTCCATTCTTTTTTATCTGAGGTGGGCGCTGAAAGGTATATAAAGACTACATTCTTGTCTGCCAATTTTTCTTTCATGTCCTCCGAACCAGACATAGCTTTTAAGCAAGGTTGACACCATGTTGCCCAAAAATCTACCACTACCGCTTTGCCTTTGTATTGAGAAACAATAGCATTCAGTAATTCTTCCTTTGGCACATCCGGTAATTTTTTTTGATTGGATTTGATAAAATCAATTGTTTTTTCATTGTCAGCCAGCAATACATCGGTGTATATTTTATTTTTAAAATAAGCGCGCATATTTTCTATCTGTTTATTTGAAAATGGTTTTCTTTCATTTTCCAGATACAAATAATAGGCATTGGCTGCCAATAGATCATAAAAAAATCCCGTATCAGAACCTATTAAATTTGCCAGTGTTGATTTTACGCCTTTCAACCATTCATCGACCGGCGTATCTCCGATAGGAGGAATATGAAAGGCTTCCGTTTCTAAAATTTTTTGGAGAACCGCTCTATATTTAGATGTGTAAAAGTCAGTCGGATTGTTCAGCCCGAAATTTTTAAAAAAAATAAAATCGGAAGCATTTTTCAACGGCTGTGGCGATGCGCCGATGATTTTTCCGTCAGTATTTATTGAATTTAACACCCATCCCCAAAGATAGTTCATTCTTAGCAAATTCTTCAGAAATTGTTTTTGATCATAAAGTAATTCGGTATTATTATCTATTTCTTTTTTTATTTCATTTAGATTATTAATAACGAGTTTTTGATATGCTCCCGTGGATATTCCCGGTTTAAAGTTCCAATCAGGTTTATTTTTCTCAATAATATCATCGCATACCACTTTTTCTTTATTTACATCTTCTTCTGTAAACCCTGAACCTTCAATCATTTTTAAATTTCTTTTGCGCGATATACCTTTAGAAAGATCAAATTCAGTCTTTTGTCCCGGCGATAACAACACAACAATATAATATCCTTCCAAACCAATCTGACACTCGGTAGCGCAAACAATTGGAATATCAATCGAAAAAGTTCCATCATTGTTCAGTGGGATTTCTTCTTTAGTATAACCCTCGGCAAAATGATTTAAGACAACCAATTGAACCTTAGCGGAGGAATCTTCAAGAGCCTGAACAATTTCTTTAGCATATTTTCCGCTTAATCGCGCTATATCGGGAGGAATTGAATTGGACGGATTGTAACTCGTTTTAGAGGTATGGCATCCCTTGAAAGTAAAACTGCTAACAAGCAATAAACTAATCCATAGATAATGGAATTTTTTTAATTGAATCATATTTTAGATTTTTATGCGGTAAAATTAAATAAATTATTTTATTTTCACTCTTCCTCCTGCCGTATGCGACACAAATTCAGGAGCGTACAAACATTGTATGGTAGCGATTCCGTTTGAATAATCGCCGGCTGCATTTGCATACAAAGGATATTCAAAGACATAAATTCCTTTGGGCAGATTATAAAAATAGAAATTCATGGAAGCGTCGCGAATCGTTTGATAATAAATCGCTTGCTGCGCCCAACGGATTCCCGACAATGTTTCCGCCGGTTCAAAGCAGGAAGCGCGCAAGTCTTTCAACAACACATATTCAAAGTCGCGGTCGGCGCGAACCACCAAACGAACAATCACTTTGTCGCCTACTTTCACCGATTGGTTTTCTGCGACGGGAAGCAAGGTTTTTCCCGCAGCCGTCACTTTTTCCACGAAAAGGGATTTTTCAACATTCAAACCGGTTTTTGCCGCTGCAATTTTATCCAAATCTTCAAAATATTGACCATAGACGGCTCCCCAGCCGGGACCGGCGCCTTCTTTGGAAA
>Ga0123354_10020668_pt1 | contig 10358 bp, 3 predicted proteins | sample TergutLab28metaG_2_FD_97872 | JGI IMG/M metagenome (GOLD analysis project Ga0123354, IMG submission 97872) | Labiotermes labralis P4 segment gut microbial communities from Petit-Saut dam, French Guiana - Lab288 P4 | ecosystem: Host-associated > Arthropoda: Insects > Digestive system > Gut ...
ACTGCATACTGCATTTGCTATAAGAAATCAAGTTGTTATTAAATGAATCTCTTCTTAGCAATAAATGTCTTATAGTTATAAAATTTAATGTAAAAATGATATAAACATTTTGCTAAATACAGAACGCCAGGTGTTTAAAATTTTATGCCTCAACAGTCTCACACACACTGCATACTGCATGTGCTATAAGAAATCAAGTTGTTATTAAATGTATCTCTTCTTAGAATTGTAGGGAAATAACTGGCCTTTAATTTTTTGGCTCCAAAGAAGATATTCTTCATTGATTTAATCCTTCCATGTTCTCAACATAGCAGAAATGTAGTTCTGAATATAATTCAAAGTCCATGTTAATACGGCACAGTTTTTAGTTCTTTATCTATTAGCATTATGATTGATGATTATTTTATCTTCAAGAAAGAACTTTTAACTTAGGTGCAGTTTCTCTATAGGTATAAACTAGTTGGATATAACCTCCATGTTTCATGTCACTGCTATGTTTGTGATGTTTAAACGAAAACACTATTCCACATACAATGCGCAGACATGAATATTATTGTATCCATGCCAGACTCCACATGCTTAGCATCAACAGTTCATTAGTTACAACTATCAAACCAAACGCTACATGAATTTTCACATGGCTGCCTTCTTCTTATTGTACATTCTATAAACATATTATCTAAATGAAAGGTGACTATTTTCCAAGATCTATTAGCGTATGTCACCTGATGACTATGAAGTATGTGCTGCTGCTGCTCCCACCTCACAAATTCAAACAACATTCCACCTTGGTATTACCAACTGCAGGAAATTAGAGCGGACAATGTTGGGGGTCATCTCCAAGGGCATAATGCTTGTACAAAATGAGGGAGCATTTGAACCATGAATCACAACTCAAATTACAGTTCCTTAATATCACATACGCAATATGTTTTGACCTTACAAGACCATCATCAAGTATCCATAATTATAAAAATACTCCAGAAAAATATGAATTTTTATAACTCTTGAAAACTTTATCCATCCAAGTAAAGAAGGTGATCTTCATTCTTACCACAAATTTTGTGGCTACATAAAATTTTGTTGAAGTATTTTTATAATTACTGATGCCCAATGATGGCCTTGTCAAGCCAGAACATGTTGTATATCTGATACTGAATAACTGCATATCTGAGCTGTGACTCATAGTTCCTGTACTACCTTCTTTATATACTGTGTCATAACAGACTGTATAGACTACAGCTCATACAGCTCAATAAAAACAGGCCAATTAGGTCAAAAATTGAAATTGATGTGTTCGTGTGCACACAAACGTGCACATGCTCAACACAGTGATCTGTGCCAATTTTTTTTTTTTAAAGAGGAAAGTACACTGAAAGGAGAATATGAGACTGAACTTGTATACAGAGGAATGCAGGTTCAATCCCTGGTGAGGTCTGTACACAGACTTTTGTGCTCACCGACTTAACACTTCAACCTCTACCAAAAATATAAGACTGTTGTAACGTGAAAAATACCACACTCCCCAACCACTCCAACTACGTTTTAGAGCCCTCCTTAGGCTCTACATCGCCTCAGCTACGATAATTATCATGAAAACTCTTGTCACTGGGGTAACACCTGCGCAACGGTTTCTCTCCCTTGAGAAATGGATTCTATTCCCGGCCTAGATGACCTGAAGTCAGATGGTCAGACTGACCAGAATAGGAAACAACAGAAACCGGCTAACCACATAGCAAAAATATAAAACTGAATGCTTGCCGAGTACTAAAACACAGTGTGAAAAGAAACAAATTATTCAGGACTAAAAGGAGCACATTAAAGCATGATACCAAATCATTCAATACTAGAAGAAGAACACAAAAATGTGATACAAAATTATTCAAGACTAGAAGGAATACTAATAACTGTCACATTTATCACTGTGTAAATCCCAGATCTCACAACATGCGAAGTGACCATCCAGTCAAACTAAATAAGCTACTGTCAGGTACTTGTATGATGACATATTGAACAGTTCACAATTCTCGTTTCATTGTTATGCAGCAAATACATTATAAAATATCTGTCAGCACCACTTATGCAACAGCAGTTCTGCAGTGCTGCTATATTCCTTGTGTCACCCTTCTCACAGGAATAAGTTATTTAAAATTTACGTTGTGGTTTTCTGCCTCCATTTCCACAGAAGTGACTCACTCTCTCTTCAACTTTGCAAATGGAGGCAGCAGGTTAACTGTCTACCAAATGATATGATGTCATAATGAAATAACCACACTCAGTATCAAAAGGCAACTTAAAATTGCATATAAAATGCTTCACAAACCATAATTAGTTTAAATTTGTATTAATTCTTTAACAGCGTTTATTGAAATACACACCAAGGCATGTGAGTAGACAGCCACTATGATTGGTGACAACTGCTGCTACATCATATTTCCAAACTGTCCAAGAGGCAATGTGAAAAGGCAATAATACAAATAATTCAAAATCCCTGCAAAGAAGTCAAAACAATCTGCATTTCCAAGTGATTCACAGTCACAGAAAGCAGTATGCCACTTAACCATGAATCCCGAATGAGCCCTGTAAGTTACGTGAAACAGTACAAATGATACAAAGTTCCCTGACCAACAACAGTTTTCAATCTGTGCTGCATTTTGTTCAATTAGAAAACATGTTCACCTGAGAACAGACCACGAATGCCCAGAGGGAGACTAGAAGTATAGCTCTACTCTTTCCTTAAGCTCTGCACTGGATGGTGGTTGGTGGTCAACACCATGCCCTGGCTACTTTAACCCGGGAAAGAGAACTGGTACCCATTTGACAGAAGGCTGAGTGGGCCCCAGGGCCGGTGCAGAAGACATCGTCCCCGCTAGGATTCGATCCCTGGACCATCCAGTCTGTAGCAAGTTGTGATACTGGCATGTCATCCCAGCCCACTCAGTAATAAGACATGATGTTTTCAATATAACCCTATATTCGTTATGTCATGGACAAATGTATATTCCTGTAACAATAAACAAATGACTGCTTGCCATCAGTACAGCTTATTGAACCCTCTGAAAGTCCCTTATTTCAGCTTAAATGAAGTGTCACAGTACCTTGATGGTTGACTTCCTCATCAGCTTAGACACCAACTGCACCTGAAACATGCAAACATTTCTGTGAAATCTAGATGTTCCCCAAATCATCAATTTGGATTAACACTGTCTAAGGCCCAAATGTCACCTGATACAGGAAGAAGATGCAGTTTATAAAGTGCTGTGTGAAGAAACACAAGACATGGATAATGTCCACAATAACTCTCATCTCTCTTGAAAATGAACAGAGGTACACATGATACAGTTAGAGTGTGGAGAAACTGTAACATTAGCAATTGCCTACACAAAATAACTAACATTAATTTATAATCTGAAGACAAGTTTATTGAACAATACACCATCTAAGATGCAATTTTTCAAGTTTTATATGAGGTTACTAGAACACTAACAACTGCATGAACACTTCAGTGACCAAACCAGACTCCAAAACAAAATAGCATGTGCTGCCATTGCAGTAATATATTCAGTGTGTCCGGGCAGCTGGTGTTCAGTAGACACTGAAACTGGCAACACGTAAGCCTCTGTAGACATATCTGATAAGAGATGAAAACAAGATGGGAAATGTCTACAAAGACACCGCTGGCACATTCATGAATGATAGCCACAAAGTAACACTTAGCCATGGAAATCATGGCAATAATAATAACTCTGAGAACCAGAAGTAATGGTAACAATGGTAACAGCAACACTGATAACCTTGGTAACCATGGTAATTTTAGTAATATCTGTACAATTCTAAACATAAGTGGAATGTGTCAACCAACAGATGGAAGGATAGACATGACAAAGGTAACATCCACGTTTTACAAGTGCATTTGAACATGTCCAATAAAATCCCAAATTATAATAGTCAGACAACACATACATTACATTTATTTATAAAGAAACAAACACTTCTATTACATTATGATGGGCCCAACATGTTTCTGCCAGTGCTTAAAATCATCATAAGCCTTACACATCTCACTAACGAACTGAAGAGGTAACATAATGTTAATATAACATGTGTTGTCACGTGGGGGAAGAAATTTCTGAGGCAGAAGTAGGGACCAGTGACTGTGCATGGGGTTTGGAGAATCAGTACTAGGTATGAGCTAAGGAATTATATAATATTCTTGCAACATACATTAAAAGAAAAAGGTTGGAATGGCTAGGGTATGTAATTAGAATAAACCAATCAAAGGTGGCCAAGTAAATCCCTGAAAGCAAGTCAGAAGGTACAAAAAAAGTGGGAAAGCCCACATCCAGATGGCGGGAAGATAAAGAGAATAATTTATGAGGGCTGAAAAATGTAAATATGGAGGCTACAGGCAAATGACAGAGAAAACTGGGTACCTGTTGTCAACAAGACCCAGACACTTACTGACTGCAGAAATGAGCAGTCAGTGAGGCAAGCAAGAGGAAGAAAGAACATGATGACAGATTTGATTCAGAACCAGCAGTGTTCTTGTGAACAAAACAATACACCAGCAGGTTCATAAAGGCATGGAATTTCTGCCATGGCTGGGTTAACTATTCTGTTCTCTAGAATGACTCTTCAGTATGGGTAAAATGTATAAGTACAGAAAAGGAGAGAAAAACAAACAACAACAAAACATTAAGTAATGTATCAAAGCACTGGGATGAGGTCACATTCATTACACTGTTATAGTTCACAGCATTGATGTGTTAAGTGTTCGACAGTGTCGTGAGGTGCTCTGCATCTTCACACACTAAGGGGTGCAAACAGCAGTGAGAACTTGTACAAGCATGTTTTGTCACCTCAATGGCTTGAGTGACTGTTAAATTATTTTTACACTGTCACATGCCTCCTTAACTCATCACCGAAAACCTCCAGGCAATACCACTTTGCATTTCAATTCTAACAGTTCGCAAATGCATTATTTCCCCCATCTCTGTGCTGGCAGGCCACTATGCTCTGTGCCAGTAAGCTATCTGCTGTGTGCTAGGCAGCTACTATGCTGTGTGCTAGTTAAGCTACCACATTTACCCAAATATAGGATGACCCTGCACAATCTTAATTTTCAGGAAAACTCCAATACAAGAAATGTTTAACTTCATGTGTGATTTTTGGGTGACCCTCCATTTTTCAGATAATTAGGAAACAAGCAGCATCCTACATTCAGGTAAACAGAGCAGTGTGATGGGTGCTGTTACACTAGTGTTCAACTGAGCTGCATGTATCAAAACTAATCACAGTCCTGCATATTTTTCAGCATGAGTACCTTGTGACAGATGTACAGGATTCTATCCTTCAGCAACAGGAAAACCTTGCTCCACACCTGCTTGTTTGCCTCTCGCACCCAGATCTGGCTGCCAATTACAGGACACTCATCTGTTGATGTCACCACCATCTGCAACATTACAACAACCAGGTAGGAGATGTGGCTCGAATTAAGATATTAAGAGTGTGCACAGTTTCCGCTACATCAGCCAATAAACTAAGAAGGCATCCAATAATGCACTTGGAAACTTCAACTTCAACTTTAAATCAAAAGCATATTTTTGTTATAAAACAGAAAGCACAATTCATTTACAAAATTCTATCTCAACGTAACACTTCTTTAACCATTTCTGTGTGAACTTGACTGAAAGCTGACTTTCTTTTGCAAATGTTTATTTATGATCATCAGTTAAGAGTACTGAAGATGTAACGTTAGTCCTGAGTATCATAACAAAATAGTATGCATCCATTTTTATATATTAGCATTTTTTAAAATCATTCACACAATTATTAGTTGAAAAAAGAGGGCTACTATGTACCTAGTCTGGTGCCATTAACGTCTGTATGAACATGTCTTACATTTCATTAGCATTAGGTGTAACAAGTGGATCTGTCCCACAGCTTCAGAAAAAAACTATCCTCTTAGTGAAACAGTCACACACATCCCACAACATTTGCAAGAGATATAATGGTGAGAGACAAAAAGAATGAGGGAAATGCACACACTAACTAATACTATATTTTTTAAACATCAGTTTTTGCAATAGATAAATAAATATGTGTTTTGCAGGATTATTTGAGAACTATTACATACGATTTATGAAATGCTTTGTTGGCCTCTACTGCACTTCTTTAAATACATTTCATTGCTTTTCTCTCAAGTGAAGTAAGAGTTGCAAGTAGACCTTAATACAGCAATATTTCACATTTCTTTTAACTACTTATAGGACCTTACCTCTTTCGGTTAGATTCTGTCAGTTTCATGGGTACATCAACAGATAGGAGCTATTCAAATTTTCTGATTAAACAATTCAGTTTATTAAATTATGTCAAATAATTATTTCTTCTTTTCATGACATGACGAAATTAATCAGTTTATCATGCGAGGTGCTGAACTTACAGCTGCCTTATTTAATTCTGACACCTTCCAGCAGAACTCACGATCTGCCTAGCATTCGTCTAATGTTTGGCACACACTGCACCATAAAACCACAGAAACAGAAAGTCATGGTGATTCATAGTGAGGTTAGAACTGGACTATTAATTAAGTCCTGTAATCAATCCACAGTGATGCATAATTTTATGGCATTACAATTAGCATAAAAATGTACTACTAGGACTAGACTGTGGAACTCTCCGAGGATTATTAGGACTGAACTGTGGAACTCCCTTAGGATTATTAGGAATGAAATTGGAACTTCCTGATGACTATTAGGACTGAACTGTGGAACTCCCCAAGGATTATTAGGAATGAACTGTGGAACTTCCCGACGACTGTTAGGACTGAACTGTGGAACTCCCCGAGGATTATTGGGAATGAACTGTCGAACTTCCTGATGAATATTAGGACTGAACTGTGGAACTCCCCGAGGATTATTATGAATGAACTGTGGAACTTCCCGATGACTATTAGGACTGGACTGTGGAACTCCCCGAGGATTATTAGGAATGAATTTGGAACTTCCCGATGACTATTAGGACTGAACTGTGGAACTCCACGAATGTGCACAGTCTCACCTGCAACGTATGCGGTTCCAACAGCTGGTCACAGGCAGACGGGTCAACCATATCAGCAGGGAAGAATTGCTGGAACATGTAATACATGTACGTAAGGTTTGAGGCGTAACGTGGCTTGAGTAGGAAGCTGATCGCTCACTTCCATGTGACGAAGCTACGAAGGTGTAGTGCCATACCATCCAACCCACCCAACCCTCCAAATATATGTTCACGGCACGATGCTTGATGAAGCATAGGAACACCTTTACCTTTCCCGCTCATTATGGAGAAAATTATTCACAATTTGTAATCTTCCATGATTACTGCTTGGGCGATCAAATCGGGAAGAGTGAGACAGGGAAGTTGGGTAGAGCGGGCGGTGAATATTGGAAACGCACATAAAACTTCAGGTGACAAACGTGAAAGGCACACCTATACACACATGGGATGATGATGATAAGGATGATGATAAGGATGATGATGATAATAATAATAGGTAGGGTAAGGGTGTGAACTGGATACAACTGACTCACAGCAGGGTCTAGTGGCAGGTTTGTGAATGAAACAATGGACATTCCAATGCTCAGTGACAATCAGACTCCGCAACCAAGACCAGAAACCCTGCACAGTACAGTGGACGAGTTGGGCGAACAAAAAAGTAAACATTAGGGTCGACTTCAAGGTATTCAAATACTGAACATGCTTTACACATTCAGTCTGGACAGGTAAGGTGACAATGGCTGTTATGCATACTAATATTCCTGCCCTTCAACACAACCATGAGTCCCACTATGTCCATGGATCTTCACACTTCCTTGATGCTCAATCTGGAGTGTGATAAAGCGGGTAGTGGCTATCAGTGGCGGGGTAGCAAGGACTGTCACGTGGGGAGAGCTACACCAATCGAGAGCAGTCTTCAGTACTTGCATCACCCAGTTTCTCTTAACAGCTCTCGCAACAAAAAATTATTTTATATGAAAATAAAATGTTTTGACTGTTTTCAAAATTGAGATCCGAACGTACGAGCATTATATTACGAACATTCACACCAAGCGAGTGAACTTCAGGCAGTTTATAAGCAAAGTAGTTTGGAGGTCAATACACTCAATACCTAACTTACCTGTGGACTGTGGAAGAATTCATATTTGAGGAAATCCTTGCGGAACACGAACCGCTTCTCAGTGTGCTTTCCGTTGGCCTCCATGTCATAGACGGCCAGGACCTCCTCGTGGTCTTCCAGACTCCGTTCTGGAACAGTATCATATTGCTGGCATAGAACACAGGAACTGGATCTCTGAGGGACTCACTATAGTTTCATACTATGTTCTTTTTGGTTAAGACACCGTCTTGGAGAAACTGCTAACATAAAGATGCGGACAGCATTCCTCTAAAGCGTTGGTAACCTTAAGATTCAAAACAGATTGAAGATACTCCGTGACCTATTAAGGAGTACGTACACAAACAATGAAGATACTATAGAGATTGCAAGTGCCTCTTCCATTACGAAAAAAAAAAATTAATAAAAGAGTTTTTTTCTTCCATATGAAGAATTTTAAATCAGTAAGGTTCCACAAGCCATTAACATTACGAGAAGTCACTAGAACACTAAAGCTCATTTATTCCATTGAAATGTCATTATTTTCCAGCTGATCGCTGAGAACACTGATGTAGTTGGTCAATCTTGGCCCGAGGTTACAGAAACCGCCACGACAGAAAACAACCATTCACGAACAGCCATTTCCGCTTCTTTATGACTGTGGAATCGGTCAACTTTCAAGTGTGGCATCAGCGACCCAAACAATCGGCCGAATGATCCGTAAGTTCAACTGAAACGATCGACAAAACTCGAGTGCCCGACGGGCGCTGCGTGGCGTTGCTCTGCCATGCTGAAGGACCGACCACACCTCGCAACAGATCGTTTGTGTGGATGGCTGAGGCAACACTTGCGAGGTTGTCAACTGCACAGTAATGAGGAAGTGGAACTGGCTATTCGTGAAGGGATGCTAATGCGACGGAATATTTACACTAGTGTCAAGATGAAGCAAACGGGTATTATGCTAATATATAATAGCACTTCAGTGGAATACATGAGCTACATTTCACGTTATAATGATTCCTCAAGTTTTTATGACCTAGCGAGCCTTACTTACTGACCATCCGTCGTAGTCTGGTAGATGGGCACGTCCTGCCAACATTTCGGAAGATGGAAACAGAATATTTCCCCACAGCGCTGGTTCCTCTCTATGAAACTACACACTACATCCCAAAAGACCGTAGTCAGACATTTGGTAACACATCCCTAGACTGATCTACAAATTGTGTCAGTCCTGTTTATGTTACATGTATTCGCAGTACACGTCTGTCTCTTCTGTCGGCATGGGACTTAAAAGAATAACGGATATGGACGCAGTACCCAATAAGGTACAAAATGAGGTAGCATCACCCCTCCACTTGCACGCCTGTTTCTAGTTTGGACACAAGGGACAGGGTCTTAAAATGGTGCACTGACAGTCTAACGAAGTTACTGAAACATGGCTGCCATATTTTTTTTTTTTTTTTTATTCTCGCGAAGGGGTCGGATCAAGTATATATGGAACTGAGGCTTCTAACGGACCCACCGCCCGCCCCCCGAATGAAAGAAAAATGAATACAAAGCACTATAAAAACTACAATTACATTTAAATCGTAGACTCTGCTAATGGTGAAACCGCTTTTGTACTCAAGATACAGGAATACAAATTATTTAAAAACCAAATAACTGTGGCATGTGGTAAATCTGCTTCAATTCCCAGTTTTTAAATTATCACTGTTTTCCAAAAAATCCACTTGGCTGGGGTGGGAGCGGGGACAAAATTACCTAGACTTTCTGCAAAATGAATTACCAAAACAACTAGAGGATGTTCCTTTGGCTACACGGATTGCTATGTACTTTCAGTATGACGGAGCCCCTTCTCATTTTACCCGACATGTGATGCGACATCTCAATGACACTTTCCCTAATAGGTGGATCGGTCGTGGCAGTACCACTAACTGGCCACCAAGATCTCAAGACTTAACCCCGTTAGATTTTTGTTATGGGGTTTGATGAAGAGTGAAGTGTACAGAAAAAGTGGATACACGAGACGAACTGCTCGTTAACGTACTGGATGTTATCGCTTGCATAAAGGAACGTCAAGTCGCACTCAGACGAACAACACGCCATGTCTTCACACGAGTTGCAAAGTGCACTGATGTTGACGGTGGAATTTTCGAACATTTATTATAAACTGTACCAACTCTGTCACTTGAACAATAAATACCGGTATTAGAAACAGTACGTA
>Ga0123354_10020670_pt1 | contig 10357 bp, 5 predicted proteins | sample TergutLab28metaG_2_FD_97872 | JGI IMG/M metagenome (GOLD analysis project Ga0123354, IMG submission 97872) | Labiotermes labralis P4 segment gut microbial communities from Petit-Saut dam, French Guiana - Lab288 P4 | ecosystem: Host-associated > Arthropoda: Insects > Digestive system > Gut ...
AACATCCAACTTGTACAACGAAATTAATCTGTGACTTTTTCTAGTGTGACTTTAGCAAGGAATATGTAGCTCCCTGATGATGGTCTTAGGACCGAAACATGTCGGAGCGTTTTTAATGTTTTATGTGTAAATTTTTATAAATGTTATATATGTGCAGTGGTTGGTTTAATAATTGAGTAACTCGACAACGTGCACGGTGTAACAATAAAAATACATGTTAATTCTTTGAAAATGGCTGAAAGATTTAGCCGAAGCACTTATCAGTAAGGCATAGATAATAAAGTGACTGTCGTGCCGAATATGTTATTAGTTAGCTGTAAAAAATTCGTAATTTTTCAGGCTTTAGTATTAGGTCGAATATAAAGAAATTAACTGCGATTCAAAACTGAAGAAACGAAACTTTCCTCTTTTTGCAAATTCACGCGAACAAGCGCGTGCGCTAAGAACAGCAACTTAGAACACATTAATTTAAATATGTGCCACGCACAGAAACTACTAGGATCGTGATAGCCATTTTGTTGACTTTCATTATGACACTCAATTGGCAATAGTTTCCTACTAATACTGTAAGTAGTTTATTAGTCATATCTAACACCATATAGTAGCACCACTCCAGAGAAACTTGCCGTTCCGGATACGCAGTAAATTCTCGAAGATTGATTAAAGTTTTAAAAGGCGCTGACCATTCCGTCTTGTTCTTGGTCACGTAAATTTAGTACATATGCTACTTTAATATTTTAATAACATCGATCCATCTATATCTATCTCTAGACCTACTCTTTAATGCCTAAATCATCCCCTTCATATGACCAACTTTTCCTTCCACGTCCTTCTTGGTTTACTAAACGTAACAACATTTGGCGAAGAACTCCAACTATGAAGATGCTCCTTTGTGTGTGTGTGTGTGTGTGTGTGTGTGTTTGTGGCGCAAGAGCCAAACTCTTGCTTGGGCCCCTTCAGTGCTGTAGTTTCTAGATTACACACAATAAGACACACACATGTGTAGGACTCCACTAGATGAGTGAGGAGCCCGTCGCAGAAGCTGCTATCCTCACGTCACACAGCAGGCAAGAGGAGACATTCATGTGCTCAACAGGATTCGAACCGGCGACCCGAGCAATAAGGCAGCTTCTGACTTACGCCTTAGACCGTACGGCCTCAGGGATCATCTTCTGCTCTTCCTTAGGTGAAAACATTCTTCTCAGACACGCTAACACTATTATTTATTATTTAAAGTGCTTCTAGTAAAACACTTGAAATCCCTTATTAACTAGGCCGCGTCCTTTTGTCTAGCTGTCCCTTTGTCCTATCTTATGTAGGACCTCAAGTAATAACCTCCACCGTCAGATCGATTTCAAGGGAATTAAAAAATACCCTTTTAGATTTAGTTTAATGGCGCCTGTTTCTACTTAGTTCAGTCTGTTCTTGCGTACTGTTGTACTTAATGACCTAAGTTAACGTTTTACTGCTATGGACTTCTTTTAAAATCTTTGACAGATTTAATTAAACTCCATGCAAGACCTTTTATTATTTAGTGATTACTGTGTCTTTTATTCACTTTAATGTCACTATAAGCATATAAGATTTCAATTTACATCTCTGAACGTTTCTACAAAATATTCACCTAAGAGCGAAAGTTTTGTTTTAAGGTTATGGAAGTCTATCAAATTCATACGTTTAACTGCACAGAGTATTTTCCTCAATGTTTTCAAAGAAATCGCAATTTATAACCATGTAAAGCCCTTTTGTTAAGTGTATGCCATCAAAAGCCTTTTCGAGATGCATTCATCGCTCTCCTATCTAACTGAAATACAATACATATAGCATTTCTTTCACTCATCTCGCCATGTGCCTTGTGGCTTACGCCGATTTAACGACGTCCGTAATAACGCTGAATATAAGCGTTACGTGTAGAGTCTTACATTTAGGTGACAGTAGTAAATTCCAAAGGGTTTAAAAGAAAGCCCTCATGGCTTAATTTCATCTACTTTGGATGCATTTCCCTGGGTTTACTGAACTAAACCACGATAAACCTCAAATAGTATACTCGGAGTTCGGGACGAGTTTCGAATTGGGTCCCTCCAGAATACAATACAATGTTAAAGCCTGAGCCAGCTTACTCATTTGTGGTTTTTTTTCTCTCTCTCCCGTGGCGCTGCGACCCAAAGCGGGCCATGGCCTCCTCATTCTTGAGGTTTCTAGATCACACACAACAACGCATCACAGTCAGTAGGACTCCTCTGGACGAGTGATTAGTCCGTCGCAGAGACCTCTTCCTGACAACACACAACACTCACAACAGAAAGATATCCATGCCCCCGGTTGGATTCGAACCCACAATCTCAGAAGGCGAGCGGCAACAGACCTACGCCTTAGACCGCGCGGCTACCGGGACCGGCACTCATTTGTGTTTACTTCGCTTTAATCTTTACGTGATGCAATTAAATGGAACACTCGTACACAAATTGTGCTCGGTTAATGACAGTAAACATTCAGTATGGACCAGGCCTAATTTATTAATTTGCTGAGTTATACTTTTCCCCAAGCACTATGTTCTCTCTGTAAGCATGTGCGTGGGACGTCACACCACACACGCAGACAGAACAGCTTTGTTTTTGCGACGATATGATTTTGTTCCGCATCATACGACTTCCGTCTGCATCCAATTTCAAACGCGAAGATAATGAGGGGGCACGAGTAAACCAAACTGACAAGACTCCTCCCCAAAATAAAATTCTGAAAGAACAAGTAGCCTTCAACTTGCTGACACTACAGTTTACACCCAGCTAATGGAATTGCCCCCGGCGTCACGTTCTAATGCCTTTAATATTGCGTTGTATAATTTAAAACGCATGCTATTAAGATGTGCGTACAGTTTCTCATCCACGTTAAGTCTTTGACAAGCGCCCCTTCCAGCAGTACCGTTGCATGTGTCCTACCACTTCAAACAAAACCGCATGAGCACTAAAAATATCCTGCATGCAACAAGGTGTTAACTACAAGTTTCCCATATTTGAAAAAAAAATTCTTAATTCTGTCTCTTAAAAAACCATAGATATCCAGTACCCAATACAGAAAAAGAAAAGAATATGTCTTGTACCTTCTTCTGTAGTTATGAATATATTTCTGTAAATGTTCTGGAGCAAATCGAAAGCGCTACAGCTCTGTGATTGTATTAATTAAGAGTTGAAAAGTTCAGGCAGTTACGCCTAATTATTAGAATGTTGTGATGTCCTTAAAATTTACAGTATTCGAAGCATGAACCAAGGACTATTGTACATATATTTTCACGCAGAAATTAATAGGAGATTATTTCGAGAATTGTTTCTTACCATTGGTTTAAAATATTTTGTCTTTCTTCAACGACAAAACCTGTAATACTAATCTATATATATAAGTAATTTTGTAGCTGTGCCCAGTTAAGCACTTCGCCACAAAAACTGGAAGTACGACTCAACTAATTCTCAATGTCTACACTGTGAAGACGTGAGTGATCAAGCGTGTGCTCCGGTCGCTTTACCACCGGGTAAAGTCAAATGTACCATGTAGATAGGATGTTCTGTGCACACCAATTTCGATGTGGGCGCTGTGGAGAGCAGAGGGATTTACTGAGCTTATCGCGAATGGAATTACAACTACTATGTCGTCCAAGCTGTAGCTTTATTCACTTACCGATTGAGCTGTTCGAGCTTCAGTAATAAGAAGCAGAGGGGTAAGAAATTACGTCTTGTTTTGTAGGAATATGGACTGAAAATGCATGGCAAATTGGTTTGTCACATTAAGCGAATGACTCACATTTAGAGCGTTTGGGACTAGTGTTCTAAAGTGAATGTTTGACAGGCAGGCAAATCAAATAAGAGTAGGATTCAAAAAATGGCATTAGGCTAAACAGAATATTTATAGTCTCCATCCTTTGCAAAATGACGCTTGTAAAAAAAATGGCCGGCTGTTGAGTCAACGAAACTTCGGTTTCCAAAAAATTCTGGCAATTTCTTGACTTGCTGAAAGACAATTAGCTTCTCAAGGTGAACACGACTCCTTGGAATTAATTACGTACCAGACTTACAAGGAAGAATTCACAGCAGAAAATAATTTGTTCTGTATTTTATTCATCCGGTTTCCTTATGTTATAAGGACAGATCATGTGTGTGTGTGGAGAGAGAGAGAGGAATATGTTTATTTACCCATAAATGGCGAGAATTTTTTTTATATAATAGTTCATATAATTATTGTGCCATTTGAGGTTACCTCCAAGTCTGTATCTTTCCTTCCCTACTATCCACAATACCTACATTACGAACATGTGAACGTCTGAGCCGAGAACAGTACCAACAGTACGTAAGTGTGAAGAATAATGCTGAATCTCTGTATGGTGCATGCGAAAATTACACACAGCTTTGGATTTTTTATCGAATGCTATCAAAAACTAAACCTAAATGTATGAAACTTGACGTGCCGTAGATTTAAGCTAACATACGATATATGGCATGAAAATAAAGCTTTATATTAGAAAATCCAAACACGGGGACGTCACGAAACTTATACGAGAGGTTTCACAACTACCTGGTAGCAAAAGCTACGTAGTCAGAGAAGTAATTTATAATTTCTGAGCTTCGTAGATTCTGTACAGCAGTTCGGGAAGGTTTTCTTGTGCAGCAGTGAAGCTAGATAGTTTTGCCTCGTACAAAGTTGAGCTACTTTGTGTCACAAGAAGAGCGTCGCCTGAAGCATCATTATGACCATACCCTTAGGTTTATCAGACTAAGATTAATAACATTAATGCTGTCTACCAATTTAGAGAAGCCTCATAAACTTACAGAAATTGGGTTAACACCATACCTACGCATTTCAGAAACATCAATATTTCGGCTTGGCGAATCCCTTCAGCTGAGGCAAGCATAAAGTTTTCCTGAAGGTTGTGAGTTGGACTTTGAGATTCTTTAAAAAAATTTGCAATATTTTTTCTTAGCTTTTGTTTAAGTGGAACATTCTTGAAAACGATCCAATTCTTTGGCAATATATATTGCAGCAGCTTTCTTTTTTAATGTTCCAAAAGCAAAACGACTGGAATGTTTATTATAAATTAAATCTCATTATAGACACAGCATTGAACTTTGAAATAAAGACGCGTCTAACATGGAATTCCTTAGTAGAATGTCCTGCATTCATATCGGCAGGCCGATAATGCGATTTCGTGTTTTGGCTAGTGCAAATAACAAGGTAAATATTTCGAACTCGGTAATATTCCAAATCCATCATTAGGCCTGTAAATTAGTTTAATGGTGTCTACTTCAGTAACAAAGTGCTCATGTTCGCTTCTGAAACACGTGTGGAAAGGAAAATTACCCGCTGTGATAATGACAAGCGGCCGCGCGGTCTAAGGCGTGGGTCTGCTGCCGCTCGCCTGCTGAGATTGTGGATTCGAATCCCACCGGGGGCATGGACGTTTGTTTGTTGTGAGTATTGTGTGTGTTGTCGGGTAGAGGTCTCTGCGACAAGCTGATCACTCGTCCAGAAGAGTAATACCGACTGTTGCCCGTCGTTGTGTGTGATCTAGAAACCTGGATAATGAGGAGGCCCTGGCACACTGGGGTCTGTCGCGCCAAAAACAAACAAACAAAACTAATGACAAGGAGCAGGATACATACCAAAAGATCTAGAGACAAGAAGCATGGACTGATCTACAGCCTAGGGATTAGTAAATCCAAAGCAGGTTTGAAAGAGACTTAAATGTGTCTATATTGCACTCAGATTTTTATTTTGTACCTCATGGAGTCAGAGAGTGCTTGCATTAGCAAGACGTTTCTGGGAAAGCTGTCTGTGGAAATAATCGCTCTTTATTGTGAGAATTGTAGTCAGGGCCGCCGACAGCTTGTTTGATACCCTGTGAAAGAAAAGTTTTTCGGGCTTTTAGGAGAGGACGGATCGGCTAAATATCTTTACACTAAACCTGGAAGACTGTCTCTCAGCTGTAGGGTGATCTGGGCTTAGTCGGAAAGGTTAATTTTTGCAATTGACAAGTAGTAATACTACGGAGAAAGACAAAATGTTATGCATCGTATTAGGGACCCGGCCGGGTCGCAGTAATTTGTACTAGCTTCCCCCATGTCTCGTTGGCACTGCACGTAGTAAGCGTATTGTGTGGGCAAACACAGGGCTGAGTCTTGCATCTGGCAAGGGTTATGCTGTGGTAATCGCCAGCGACAGGTTTGATCTCAAGAATAGGAATCTGATAACGCCGATTTCGTCATGCTGGTATACCGCGTAATTTCTTGATAGCATGAAATTACTCGTGTTTGAGGTACTGAAAAACTTGGTACTCCTTTCGTTAGAGAAAATTTCAGCAGACGTTTCATTTTGCTATTAGGATTACTGGAATATATGAATAGCAGAGACGATTGTGTAATGCAAACAAAAGTAATACAGCAATAATGTTTGAAACTGAATAGGTGTAGTTGTACAAAGAATATCAGAAGTTGTAATAAGAAGTGCAGTTCCCGTTGTAATTGCTATTTAAATGGGCTGCAATAATTTGCATTAAAATGAGATTAATGTGCATGAATTTAATTGGAATATTCGGCCTGATAAAAAAAATTGGATATCAGCATTAAAGTCTCCGATATTGATACGTAATTCTGTACCGACTGACATCTAAGATTAGACGAGTACCGTGTAAGTAATGCGTTAGGTTAATTAAAAATTAGCACAAATCTTGTTTTAATGGGTTTATCTGGATTTTTCTTACTGTAGCACACAGCAAAATCTGAAATCTGAACCGAAACTGTGGGGTGCGTGTAGGTGGAGTATTGTACATGTTGCAGCATTACAAAAGAACCGCGTGTCATAGCACACTGATAGCGCCGGTATATTGCTGCATGTGGTTCTTGTAGGACTCCTGACTTTCGCCCATCGCCGCAAGCCGGAATCTGAAATCTTCTTCTCAAATAGTTTATTATTTCTTGTTGGTAGCTTGGGGCTACTGGCAGCGTCTGGCCTGGATCTGCCCGCCATTTGTCACACAGCTAGACAAGGACAACGGCAGTCATGATGAAAGACGCCCCTTGCCACGGCTACAGAACCCCGAGGCGATAGCGTTCAAAGATAGAACAGAGTGCACACATCATGTAAACTTGTTTCCGTCTCAGCATTTCAGCCATGCACGCAGCAGAGAGCCTTTCTGTGTTTGACACCAGTCGAGGCAAACAATTAGCGAATACCCCGGTTGCAAGGGAGTGGCTGGCATGATTACAATAATTCGTGGTGGTCACAATGAACGTTCTTACAAAAATTTAGTTCTTTACAGAAACAACAAAAATATTAAATCCATACAGAGTTCACACAACTAGCTGAAAGCAACTGAGGATTAAAAAATTGGTTTTAGGAAAGCTTGGTTGAGATGAATGATAATTTTCCAGTTTTCCAGTGACCTGCGTTTAGTAAGTGGCCCTACATGCCCTTAAACTGCTACCGGTTCGACCACATCAAAATAAAATTTGGAAATACAAGTCACGAAACTGACTTCATTTCCTAGCAGAGATTTTAGTAGCGTGACATTATTAGGGCCTTTGTAAGGTGCAGAGAGACCTAGCCGTTTCCCTTCTGCCTTTAAACAGCCCAAATGTAAATATTACTCTATTAATTTTGTGAATATAGCATCTAATTTTATTTCTTCAATAAACGCGTCTCTCTGTAAAGGCTGGTGTTTTAAAATTGCCTCACAATCTCATTGTAAGCTTATATACGCATTATTTATGTCTGCATTATATTAGTTGTGTATATTTCGTATTTTCATGGCTTGTTCCGAATCCTATTTTCATCTTGACTATGTTGTGGATCCATGGAAAGTGTGACATACGTCAGTATGTACGCAAGTGTGTATGTAATGACGTAATGGCATTAGCTGAGATTGTTCTAACGTCAGCGCGGTCACAAACGAGGTAATCTGTGGTCACAACGTACACTTCGCGCTGGTTACAATTAGTACCCATTTCTGCCGGTAGATTGATCTGCCAACATTTGCCTCGCGCTTTCATCCACAGTTCCTCCAAACATGAGCTGATAAAATAGAGAAAAGTAACGGGGAGGAAAGGAAACAGGAATGTAGGAACGATGGTGGTCCCACATAAGGGGATCCACTGGGGCGAAGCGCCCCGACGGGATTGAAGAGCGAAGCGAGGAAATGAATATATAAATCTATGTAAGTAAACCGTCGATGAATTTTAACTATATATGTACATATACACACACACACACACGAGTTTATAACACGTAATTCTCGCATAGTAGTAGGCAGAAAGGCTAAAACAGAGCTTACAATATAAACAGGGAAGCTTGGAAAGGTGAGAAATAAACATATGATAACTCGGCAATGGAAAGGAGAATATGGTAGTTCAATAAAGTTAAGTTAATACCGTTGATAATACCAGCCATTAGTTGTAACCCAGTCCTAAAGACAATATTACAGAAATTAACCATCATAAATATTTGAACTAAATAAAAAATATGTAATCTTCCAGACATTTCACGTTACAGACTGTCTGGAAGCAATACTTGAAGCCTTGTGGTATTTTCTACCAAGTGTTTGACTAAATGAAATTAAAATGATTATTATAATGAGAATTATCTTCTTTGTAAATAAGGTAACTTTCTCTGTGTACAATGGTTCTTTTATCTGATTGTTGTGTGCAGGGGCATAGCCGGAAGTGGGGAGGGGGGGGGCGAGTTGTGCGATCGCCCCAGGCAGCTTAGTCTAAGGGGTGGAAAAATGGGCCACAAAATGAACATTTTAAATGAAAAAATTGAAAATCTGCACTGAAAAGATATTATATTACCGAGAAAAAAGGCAATTCAGTACATATTTGTGATTTTTTAAAGTTCGTAATTTCTGTCGGGGGCAGCCACTGTTATTGTTCGTCACGGGTGTCAGAAAAATAGCTACGCCGCTGAAAGCGTGCGTATGTTTGCAAGGGTGACTATTGAAATTAATTCTGTTACATTAATACTGTCTTTAAAAAATTGGACAATGATACAACTTTTGTCGGATTCATTACAGTTTGTTCACAAACAGATAAAATTTGCTCGGAGAATACGAACTGCACAAGTCAAAATTTAAAAACGCCGACAGTTGGCAGAACGGCCGCTTATGTTTAGAAGGCTGTAGTCATCATGGAGGAGATTCTGTCCAAGTTGTTGGTAGCAGATACTGCTATCATTCAACAGGTATGTGGAAAGGGTGGTTCATATATGTAACATTTAAATATGTTTCTCTGTAGCCTATAATACTGGGACCACTTATTATTTTCCTCCCATATAACCTTAACGACGTCTAACCTAAATGTCCAGAATTCCACGTGCTGTTGTCTGTTCGAAGTGTGGCAGTAATGCTTGTGTATGGAAGTGAACTGGGGTGAAGTAACGTATTTGAATCAGAATTATCACCAGATTACTCTGCCAAATTGTGAACGAACACAATTACGCGACCTGACATGCGACGCCATGTAACGTGTCTGGTGCTGTGTACAAAAAAAAGTTGCGGCTTGCTGTTGGATGTGTTGCACCGTCTTAATTACTTTTCCAGTGTGGCAGTGATCATTTCTGTTGCCATGTTTAAAGATCATAACAGTCACCATTTCAGATTGGTTGACAGAAATTTCAATAAAGTACCGCCAATTCTCACGAAACCTACAATGACGTGTAGTAAAGTGCATCCGGGACGTGCTGCTTACCACTCACCCCCTTCTAGTGCCGGCGGTCATGGAAGAGTAGAGCTACACTTTTATCCACCCTCTGGGCCACACCGGGCCTGTAACGGGATCACTTTACCTCATTAATGAACTGTATTGTAAATAATCTACAGCAGTTTAAAGAACTTAATGTGTTTGTGGTATTAATACAAGACATGAATAACCATCCTCATAGACCAGTGGCCAACATTTCACATTTTCAGAAAATATGTGCCATGCAAGTGCCAAAATATCACACAGTTTACCATTTAGACTCAGAAGTCTGGGTCATGAAGAGGCACAATTTAATTCAGCATTAATAAGATGTGTAAATACACACTCCTTTTGTTATTTTCATGAATTTATGATGTTTAAAAGTAACTCATAAGCTTATTATCAGCTGTATGTAGTGAATTTGATGTAACACATGAATATTGTATGTGAAATACTGCTAATATCTTTGTATTGTATTTTTTATTTTTTTTTAATGACTTCAATGGTTACTTCTCTAGCATTGTTGAAGAACTAGTCACTAAAATAATTAAACAAGACAACAATGATCTCAGTAAACATTCTTACAAGCAATATTTAGTCAATGCATTTAGGCAACCTTTTGCACCAATAAAACTGAAGTC
>Ga0123354_10020672_pt1 | contig 10357 bp, 4 predicted proteins | sample TergutLab28metaG_2_FD_97872 | JGI IMG/M metagenome (GOLD analysis project Ga0123354, IMG submission 97872) | Labiotermes labralis P4 segment gut microbial communities from Petit-Saut dam, French Guiana - Lab288 P4 | ecosystem: Host-associated > Arthropoda: Insects > Digestive system > Gut ...
GATTAACGGCTGTGGGGACCCGTTGCGCTGACCACGTGACACCCCTCTATCCGCAAAAGTTGGCACTAACTTCGCCGACCGGCGGCGGCCGCTCTGTCGGTATAGTTCGCGTGCGGACTTAGGGCCACGGAGTTTAGTTTATTGTTTGCATAATATTGTGCTACATATAAATTAAATAAGTTGATATATAATTTTTAAGCTCCCTTGTCAGAATAAATTATATAAATTATGTATACTTTTCCTTGCAGGTAAGCTGCCTTTGGGATCTGAAATTGCAGCCTGAAAACATTACTTGCAGTTGGTAAGTCCAAGTTCCGATGTTAGCATGTATGGCCAGTGCGATGCAGTTACAGATGTTGTGTGTTGGAACGTGAGGTTGCTGTTGTTGCTGTTGCAGAATTTCAAACTAATATTTATACGATACTTGATTAAGAAGTCGATCTCACGGCTTGCTGATTTATACCGCTAGTTATGACGCGTTCTGATTTTGTACTGTGGGGTTATTCTTGGGAGACTGTTCGAAGTTTTTAATCATTATGGAAATTTATTAACGTCTTGTCAACTGCGTGGGTTTTGCGATTTAGAGCGGTGTCGATGTAAGGGTGGTGAAGCTGAGTGCTCGTCTGAGAAAGAAATTGTGTCGTGTTTCGGCATTCAGTCACGTGACTGGAGGAACAGAGGATAACTATGAAAAACCTCATGTTAGCGGCGTTCCAACCCGAAATCTTCAATGGGAGGCACGAGTATTGACGTCTGAGTGACGATGTTCAGTTTTATGCATATTTTAACTCTTTCGGACCCACGCAACCTGGATGAAGTCGGTCTACGTTGTCACAGCCCACTGTAAGTGCTGGAGTTGACTCGGCATGATATAGTAGCAGTTTTGTTTCTTATAATAAAACCAACTAGATGCACTAATTTCTCAAACTTATTTTTGGAATAAAACTCTACATGTATCGGACAGTTCCTCTGTCCATCATCAGGAGTTTTTCACTGTACACACAACAATGGTCCGTCCTGATCCTGTTCGTAAGCTGTCAGCAAATCTGTATGACATACACCGTTGCTGTGTGTACAGTGACAAACTTCTGATGATGGACAGAGGAACTCTCCGAAACATGTAGATTTTTATTCCAAAAATAAATTTGAGAAATTAGTGCATCTGGTTGGTTTTATCATAAGAACATGTCACGATGCACGGTCACCTGAATGTCAAATTCAGTTTTGTTTCCCTGTATTCCTGAACATTTTATTTTTTCTAACGTATTTTATTTGTTGCTTTAGTTTCCTAATTTTTCTTTACCCTCTTTGTAACTTCAACTCTTTTATTAGCTTATGTTTTGTTCTCCGGCCTTTCATATTCAGACGTAGAAATCTGTGGTTTTGGTGCCAGAAAGTGACGTACAATGCTGCTAAGATGCATCGTACAGTTTAGATAGATACGGGTTGACGTCTGATCGAAGTCTCTGTGTGTGTTACATACCCCGCCCACCTCAAACGTATCAGTTTAATTACTCTAGCAACAGTAAGTATTAGAAGCTCCTTCATTTTGTAATGCAACTTAGTATTTGAAAAAATTATGAAATTGATGTTTTCGCATGTTAATGTATTAGATATCGTAGCTTTGTCGCTTCCTGCCGCGTTTCCCCTACTTTCAGCATTTAAGAGCGTAATGTGACGAAGGCGATAACCGGCCGTGATGACCGGTCAACTGAGTACCGGTTCGTGACCGGTTGCCCACCCTAAGGTGATCGGTCAAGTGAGTGCCGGTTCGTGACGGGTTGCCCACCCTATGGTGACCGGTCAACTGAGTGCCGGTTCGTGACGGGTTGCCCACCCTATGGTGATCGGTCAAGTGAGTGCCGGTTCGTGACGTGTTGCCCACCCTATGGTGATCGGTCAAGTGAGTGCCGGTTCGTGACGGGTTGCCCACCCTATGGTGACCGGTCAACTGAGTGCCGGTTCGTGACGGGTTGCCCACAGTTCTAATAATCGCATTTATGATTACGGGTTTTGCTGCCGTTCCAATTAGCAAGTGATGTTTCAGAACAGAGACAATCCGGACCATCAATCGTAAGGCAATAGCTTCCATTTCTGGCAACCGAACTGGGTCCTTACCAATTGCATTTTCCCCCAAGTTCCTGCACACCAGGTGCTGGAAAATATATTTACAATTTTCGTTTCCGAATCCATATATTGAATATGCACAGAATCTATAGCTTGTTAGGTAATAAATTATTCAAACCAGAAGGCGCAGTAATGATGCTGACAGATATGTTGAGCTCTAAATGGAAGCAACAAGAGAGTGGGTTTTAGTCCTGCTCGGAATGCCTTCTTTGACCCTACTAAATCAACACATTTCTCATATTTTCTGTGTTTTAAAGGTAACGTGTAATTGCAACTGTTGAAAAACTTCGACTGCTGAAAGATGGCGGACACGATTCTTACCCCCATCTATTTCTTAACACCATTCAATCTAAACCCAGACCAATAGTGTACAGTATTTCTAAAGTAGACACCTCTTGTCTGACTGTATTATTTAACGACACTGTCAATTGTAAAGGTTTTATAACGTTGGTAATGGCTGAGTGGAATATGGAGCATTGGTGGAATGATACTGACAGGGGAAACCAAAGTTCCCTGAAAGAACTTCTCCGAGTGCCATTGCATCCACCACGTGCATTGGCCTTAGAGGTTAGAGGCCGGCGACTAACTGTCTTGGGCAGTTCCAGGGCCAGATATCTCGTGTTCTGACATCAGTACAACTGAAGGTTATTTTCTGTTTAATTTGTTATGTTGTCTTGGACGTTTGTCCCTTTTCAAAGGGCAGCGTGAATGACGGTCTTGTGTGATAAAGTGCTGGGTGCAAAGTCGCGCCAGGAAGTCGACAATTTTGTATTCCAAGTTTAAAAGGATATACAACTTAATGGATGAAGTCAACTTAACCCAGCCACCACGTGGCACTGTGCGCATGGTTTAGTGAAAAGTCACTGTGACTAAGCGTGTAAGATGCCTTTAATTGAGCAGCAGGGATTACTGTTTGTAATAACGTAAACCGAACCTTGACCCTTTTTATTTCTATGTTTGTTTCATAGATTAAGTTACAAACTTTATATATATATTGTCCAATACAGTGAATGTAACAACCCTGATGAACCAAAAAAAATTGAGACAAATAAACAACAATTAGAATCTCGGTTTACTTAAGGCGCTGGGCGAATTATAATCGTCCAGTGACTAGGTAGGAGAGTCTGCAGTGGTTGCTATGTAACACTTTGAAGGGCTGGGATTGTGGTAGGGGTTTGCGTTGGAAAACACGTAAAACATCGATCAATGTACACTGTTACATGGTCAACATTCGTCCGGAATACATGCCCAACACAAATGGAAGGCTTTTTATTGCGACGATATTTGCAAGTACCTGTATTTAAGCCTTCATGTTAATCCCTTACCGTATGTACCACCAGGCTTAACATACAAAATTTCTACTTTCTGTCTGCAGAGCATATTTTTGTTTCGTACGATTCGTAAAACCAAAGATCTTTTTTTACGCACAAAACATTAACAGGTGATTTTTATTTTCGTTGTTACACCGTGCATGCTGTTAAGTTACTCAATTATTATAGCAACAACCGCACATATATAAATTTTATATATGTGCAGTAGTTGGTATAATAATTGAGTAAATTAACAGGTGATGTTTGTAACGGAGACGTATTGAGCTTACTTGGCTGTACAAACTGAATCTTTCAATGTGATGGAGGTTAATGGGTTAGTCACCTTCCTTCCACTGCAGCGTACCATTTTTAATCTAGGCTAGCTCTTGTGAGATTTGTGGTGGATCAAGTGGCACTGGGGCGGGTCCTTCTCCAAGTACTTCCATTTTACCTGTGATTGCGCCAATTCGTCTGTATACTGCTTTTTCTTTTACTAGGAAAACAAACGATGGAAGCCTGGGAACCCTCGAGAAAGCCAGCACTTTTTCTCATTTAGTACAATAGTGGACGACGAAATAATTCCACATTGTTTAGTCTTCAAGTGGTTAATGGTGCTAATATTACAAAACATCCTAAATGTAGCTTCGACTTGACTCCTTTGTATAAATTATCATCAAAGGGAGGCAGGATGTGGGGAGGGAATGGTGGAATTAAGAAAAGACTGAGGGTGGGAAAAGGGGAAACTTGCAATTATCGGTAGAGAAATAAAGAAATGAGCGAATAAATAAATAGATAAAATAAAAAAAACACATAACGTTTAGAAGAAACGTGGATGAATGGAAAGGGAGGAAAGTTGAATGTGTACTGAATCGAAATTTATGCGACAAGTTTTACATTGTGTATGTAACTATTGGTTGGAAAAATTGGGCTGACTGTTGGGAAAGTTAATTTAATGTCAGCCTAGAGTATAATACACGCACCGGCTTACTTTGAGCGGGTAAGACTTCCATAAAATTTACGCATTCTGAGAGGGTTGTAGTAACAACGTTAATCCTTAAAAACAATAGCGCATTACGGTGTAGTAAAATTCTGCTGTGCAGCAAGATTTATACTGAAATGAGCAAAAATTCAATGGAATTTTATGTCTGAATTTTCAGCAATTCTTGAGACAAAACGATCTGTAATTTGCAAATTTCTGAACAACTTGTCTAATAATAATTGCTTATTTTTATGAGTGTTTTACTATAAAGTGCGAACTTCACTTCTGTCTATGAAATGGCACCCACGTCATATTTTGTAAGTTATCACTACCTCAATGTTGTCATTATTTTTGTCGGATAATTACAACGTGTGAAGTTATCTCAGGTGATACGGTATTCGTACAGAATTTTGCAGAAAAGAGTAAATTTTGTCTTAAGATATTATTCGGTGTTGAAGCAGTGACAAGGAAAAGAGCATTGTCACGTATAGCTCCCTAATATGAAACGAGGAAACAATAATTGTCCTTCGGAACCATTATAACACTCTTAGAATGCATCAAGTGTGAAATGTGGTCGATGACGGAAGGCAATGGCCTATAATTTTTTCACGCGTGCTCGCGGGAATGATTATTGCACTAGTGACAGACCGCAACAAGAAACAAAATTTATAAGCATGCAATATCGTAATTTTAGTTTCTTATTTATTGTAGACGGACAAAATGTATTACCTCTCAGTACAACGGAAAACGTAGTTGTTTTATGACAAACACCTCGTCTCAGGTTTCTGTCCTGATGCAACTCATTTTGTCATCGATTCCTTCCCTTTACACCATTCTTACCCCTGTTGCAAGTCTTTACTAGTTTTCAGAAACACACAGGTTATTTCTGGGGGCCATCTGTGGCGGGCTATCAGTGTGGTTCAGAACCAGTAATGTGCACGCTGGTGCACTGCCAGTAGTGCACATCGCGCAATGGAATAAATCCCCTTCCTGCTGCCTTACAAATACCTTTCTCAGCTTTACCCGTATGGAACGCACAGAAACTTGCGAAAGTGTGATGACCAACATCAGCAGAATGCATCAGAGGGACTGTAAAGATTTGGACTGAAGCATAAATGAAAGATTTGTCTGATTCTGCTAATGATGTAGCAAAGTGTGAAGTGAGGTATGTGGTAATGTGATGGAGCAGAGCGATTCGACTTTCTTAGTTTGAGTGCACTGTGCTTTCCTTTAACAAATAATGTTTCTTGTAGAAGACCCCATAGGGCCTCCATAACGCAGGCTCTACTCTTCCCACGTCTGCAGCAAGGTCCCTACACCAGTGTTTCGCAATCTTTGTGAGACCGCGGCCCGGTAAATTCTTTTTTCTTAAGACGAGTGCCCGGTACCAACAAATTTACTCGTAAATGCCTTTCCATTTTTTTAAGTTCATGCATTAAACTAACATAAGTATTAATAATTAATTATGGCATAATCATAAAGAGTATTAGTATACTTATGTATACGGTGTGGCATGGTGACAAAAATAAAATTACATTTAAATTAATTATCAATCACTGGAATAATGAAATCTTGTACCATATCGTAGTTTCCTCAGGTCAAGATATGGGTCTGAGTTTTTCGACACATTCATGAATATTTTTCTCCTCAGACTAGTTCCACTATGTATCATTTATTCATGAAAATTGCTTAGAAAAGTAAAATGACAAATTCCTGGAGAACCTCTCGCGGCCCGCTATAATTGATGCCAGGACCCGGTACCGGGCAGCGGCCCGGCGGTTGAGACACACTGCTCTGCATGCTACCCAACGACCATCACTAAAAATCTAGGTGTACAATTTTGTGGTGTCATCCCTGTAACTTCGAACTCTGTTCACACACCTCGTTACTGAATTTCCGTGATAGATTGACTTGCTATGGTGGTAACTATGACATGAACTTGTTTCAGTTTTTATCGTCAAGTCGGAGATAACAAACCGAGTCCGTTACAAATTATCGAAATATTTGCTTGTTATCCGGTGTGAAGTAAGTTGATAACGGACGTTCATTTCCAGTATTTGTTTTCACATCTGCACCTTTCTCGCCGCCGCCGGCGTACGGAAATTAATCACGGAGTTAATTTGAAATAAAAACTCCACTTTTGTCGTATAAAGTGTCGTTTGGTATATTTTGATGTTACAGTCTAGGAATATACAACTTGAACACCTATACCATGATTACTGTTTTTGCCCCATTCTTGTAAAGAAAATCCATTTGTTTCATTATAAAAAAAAGCCGCCTTATGTCCCAAGCATAAAATTCTGCGCTCTTGTTAGAATTATCCTATCTGTTCTCTGGATTAGGTCTACCATGTTCTTTCTTACATAATTCCAGAACAATTATGAATGAAGTAGTTGTATTTCGGACAAACAGAGAAGTGAATGGTGAGTATAATATATAATTTCAGTATGGTCGTGGTCTATCTTAATCATTGCATTTTGTCCGTTAATGTATGAGGCATATTTACTTACTTACTCCATGGTGTAGAGTCCTTCTTGAGAAGCTAACTGGTTTGCATCTAGTCAAGAAATTCCCCGGATTTCACTGAACCCGAAGGTTCATTACCGCACTCACAAGCTTCCGCTTCCCGCATGTGAGTGTTTCTGAACAGGAATGTTTTACAGGGAGGGATTGTTAGCACCTCGCCAAACCCCCAAGCTGGAGGACCACACCTTGTCAGCTGTCCGCGACTGCTTATTCAGTTTATTCGCAGCTACCCTCCATATCGGAGGCCGTTCCTCTATCCGCAACCTGAGGACGCGCCATGCCATGGTGACAGGGACACACTACATGGACTGTGTGAGGCATACAATATGACAAAATGTGCACAAACTGCACCCTACTTTAACATCAAATTACGAAGTTTTGCTCTGAACGCACTCCTAACGTTGGCAATTCGTTCATATATTTGGGCAGACTTCTTTTATTTAATTCATTTTGCCTGTACCATCTGTAAAGGAATTCTGCAGACCACTGGAGACGAGTCTACGTGAATCCCACAGCTCGTTTGAACATGGTGGCTTCGTAATGTTGGGCTGTAATCAGAGTGTTGATAAAATGGCCAAACAGTAATTCCTGTCTTATTTATAGTGCGAGTGACAACAGCTCAGCGGTTTCATTGCAGTGTGTCCTGAACTTTAGCTCCTGCTGCATCAGTATATGATCAGTCCTGTAGCTGCTACGTATAAAAAAAGCTGGTATCTGAGGTAGCCTTCCCGCCTTTGCCGCCTCGTGACGATAGCTCAGACTCGCTGACCTATTGCCAGGGACGTTATGAAAATGCTTCTACTATAGCCGTTCAAGTTGTATTATTGATAGCTGTATTTATTGTAACACACATTTAGTTGAACCTTGGTATTTCGTAAACTTATGTGGCTCTAATTAGTATATGATATTTGCTGTTCTCAGCGCTTTTGAACACACACGAAACTAGTTATTTTAATTAAGAGTAGAATATGGGATTGATAAGATTGTCCCGAAACGTCGGTAACTAACTGCCAATCTACTCTGCGTGATATTCCAGAAGTGTGAAAGTCTCATTAACACCGCGTCGAAGGCCAGTAATCGCGAGTAACTTGTTTTGACGGACTGGATGGACAAATAGTTTGGCGATAATTATCCAACAAGATGCAACAGAATACAGTTTATTTAAATCTGTCAACTGCTAAACATGTTTCGGGTGGTATTTCACCCATCATCAGGAGCTCATAACACTGTATCTACAGTATCTGGCATTAATGAGACCTGTACAGCTGCCTGTCGTGAATGTGGCTGGATGGGACAGGTAGCAACAACGGTCTAGTAATGCCAGATACTGTAGATACAGTGTTATGAGCTCCTGATGATGGGTGAAATACCACCCGAAACATGTTTAGCAGCTGACAGATTTAAATAAACTGTATTCTGTTGCATCTTGTTGGATAATTATTGCCATATTATACGATGCACGATCCACTGAATGTAGGACAAATAGTTGTCTGATACATTTCTAATCAGAATGGTCCTAAACAAGGAGATGATTTATCGGAGTTACTCTTCAGCCTTGAACTTTAACTTAGATATCCAGTTTTGACATTTATTAAGAACTAGAATTCTGATTGACAGTTCATATATTATTTTCGGCCTTACTTTTTAATATGCCATTAGAGAGGCACAAATAAAGCGGGAGGAACTGATATTTAATGGTTTACATCAGCGTGTGGTCTATGATGATGATGATGATGATGATGATGTTCATTGATTTGGCAAAGGCATAACTACTATGAAGAAAAGCGCATTGTTAATTACTAGCAAGGAGGTCGCTGTAAAAATAAATACTTGGAAACCTGAGCGTACGCTTCCGTGTCGTGAGTAGAATGTATTGCACAGTCTCTAACATGAAGATGGGTAATAAATCCTTTGAAAATGTGGCAAAGTTCTATTATTTGGGAAGGACACTAACAAAAGAAAAGTTGCATGCTTGAAGAAATAGAGAGGAGATTAAATCTGGGAAATGCTCGCCACCCTTTGATCCCGGATCTTTTTCTTCTCATTTGCAGTCTAAAAGCACTGGAACTGAAATATGCAGTAGTATAATTTTGCCTGTTATGTGTGGGTGTGTAATTTGGTCTCTGACCTTAAGGGAAGAACGTGGACTGCGGATTTTCGAGAAGAAGGCGCTGAGGAAGGTACATGGCCTTAAGAGTGGAAGGCACAGGATACTGGAAGAAATTGAATAATTGTGGGTCTTACTGCTCACAGTGTATTTTCCGGTGTTCAAATCAAAGGGAAGAGAAGTGCATGGCATTTTTGACGTGAGAGGAAGAATGCTAATGTTTGCCATCCCGAAGTGTTTAACACATATATAAATATACAATGATGTATCAGCCAAACACAACAAAACTTTATTATGTTTATTATTGTATTAGGGCAACATGTTTCGATCATCTTCAGGCCATTCTAAGACACAGATCCTTATTTAGCAATGTTTAAAATGCGCTGTGGGATCCCAAACGCTTATATTCTTGATATAACTGTGTAAAAAATGCACGTGTCTTTTGTTCTTATTGTACAATCAGGATACTTGTTTCTAAAATTTTAACCGGTACATATGAAAGAGGTTACACGTATGTGTACATACTTCGTTAAATAACATGTTTAAGGAAGGGCGAAATAAATTTAAAGAAGGGGATGGGGCGGACCGGAGGGAAGGAAGAGATTAATTGAGTAGTACAGTAAAATATCTTGAGAGCAGCGCGCGCAGAATTTCATGTTAATTAGTATCGTTTGTGTGTTTTCTTCGCGGAAGTAAATAAGATAGGCTGTGCGTTTGGTAACGTGTGTTGAGGTTACTGATCTCACAATCCAGACGGCGATGGGTGAAGATGTGAGCAGTTTGCTTCAGGTGTCTTAATGCTAAAATGCCTGAACAGGTATCGTGGCTTCCGAAGTTCTTCGTGGTAGTTTATTTCCAGACATGTATTAATCGTAACAAAGAAAGTCTTTTGCGAATGTGCATTCGCATACTTCTTCCTTGCTGGATATTAACATTGTTTGTTGTTACGGGTTCTTTGCACGGAGTACCTAAAATGAATACCTAAATGGAGATCATGTTACCATAATTGGTTTTTGCAACTATGTTCTGCCCCGAAACGATTAAACCCAATGTTATGACGGTCGAACGGTGGAATTGTATTTATGTCAGACTAATTTTGTTTTTGTGGATGACATTTAAGTATAAAACACTGATTTTTTGTAGAATGCTTACAGATTCAATCTCTCTCTCTCAAAAAAAAAAAAAAAAAAAAAATTTTTTTTTAAAATTTATTTTTAAAGTGATGAAATAAATATTTAATGAAAAAAAAATTTTTTTTTTTTGGTGTTTGGGTGTTTTTTCAACAAAATTTTTTTAGTTCCCTTAAAA
>Ga0123354_10020676_pt1 | contig 10356 bp, 5 predicted proteins | sample TergutLab28metaG_2_FD_97872 | JGI IMG/M metagenome (GOLD analysis project Ga0123354, IMG submission 97872) | Labiotermes labralis P4 segment gut microbial communities from Petit-Saut dam, French Guiana - Lab288 P4 | ecosystem: Host-associated > Arthropoda: Insects > Digestive system > Gut ...
GGAAATGGTTTCGTTGGTTGTCCCCCTAAAAAGACGGCAAAAAAATCGCGCTGTGTTTGTTGTGTTTGAGGAACTGACCGCACTCACCACCTGCGAAATATAAGCCGCCAACACGGTATGGGGGGGGGGGGGTGCAAAATCGACCATGGGTATTAGGAACTTTAATGTACGGGGGAGTCCAGTTAGAGAGAGCAGAAAGATTGGTTTGAACCAGTCCTTAATAAACATAAACCCCCGTCCTTCACTCCCACTCCATATATTTTATTTGCTCCTCTTCCACTCAGTAGCCTAAAGAAAATTATTCTTAGGCAGAAAAGATATTGGAGGGGGGTCCCCCCCCCTCAAGTTACGCCTATGGATGTAGGCTGTTTGAAGATACCGTACTGAGGAGTAGGTGTTTCAGAAAGGGCCTTCATCACATAGTTATATAAAAGCATGTCCTTTGCTTTAAGAAAAATAAACATAGGAATCAATGAAGCGATTCTCATGAAACACAATATCGAGGTAAACCAGACACCACATACTGGTTCTGTCACGAAAATGGCGGCTCGGTGACCTTCAGGGTACTGACGTGCTCAAGGGTCTAATCAGCGAACACGAAGGTAGGCCTATGACGTGTAGACACGAGATAAAATACATCGCCAACGTGACGATAAATGGCCATATTACTGTTTCTCGACTACAATTTTAACGCCAATTGACGGTGCGGCGACAAAGTGAAAAATACGTAAGTACATATAAGTAGGTATAAATTTAAAAGTAACTCAACTTGCTTGTTTATAACATAATTTCATCATGCTTATTCTTCAGTTGTCCCTGATATCAAACAGCAGACCTCTGAGTGGCACCGGCCGTTCCCTTCACGTTGGAAGAAAGAGAAGCGATTCATTCGCACATCAAGAGCATATTCGTGATATTTTTTGACTGTCAGAACATTGTTCATCATGATATTGTTCCTCCAGAAATGAGGGTTAAACAGCATTATTAACGGGCGTCTTTGCAACTTGAGGAAACGGATCCGCCGAAAACGTTCGTGACGACGACAGAAGGAGGACCGGTTGGCTCACTACGGCCTGGCGCAATGCAGATATTTTTGGCCCCTAAAAGATATGACTGTGGTCCCCCACCCCCTTATTCGCCTGATCCGGCCCCCTGTAATTTCTTCTTCCTTCCGAAAATCAACTCGATGCTGCAGGGGCGCCGTTTCCGGCATGTCTCTGAAAATCAGGAATAAACACTGACCACCCTAAGTGCCATTCAAAAAGGTCACTCCTAATGATGCTTCCCAATGGACCCGTAGCACAAACTTGTAAGAGGACTACACCGAAGAGAACCACAACGACAAAACAAGTAGACTGTATTTCGTTATCGGTTAGAGAACTGTGGATACATCCACGTATATTTACTCAGGGGTTACGGTATGAAGGTAAGAAGTAAGACATAACAGTTTTTTAGAAAGCGAACTTACTCCGTGGAGCATTCTCGAAGAGCTAACAGATTATCAGCTAGTCAAGAAATTTCCCGCATTTCATGGGATCCGGACGTTCATTACCGTGTTCACAATAGCCCGCCACCTGTCCATGTCCTCAGCCAGATCAATCCAATCCATTCTCCTCCAATCCCACTTCTTGAAGATCCATCTACATGCCCCACCCATGTCATTCTTCTTGATTTGATCACCCGAAAGAATGAGATGGGCGGGGCATGTGGCACGTTTGGGGACAGGAGAGATGCATATAGGGTTTTGGTGGAGAGAACTGATGAAAGAGACCAACTGGAAGATCTAGGCATAGATGGGAGGATAATATTAAAATTGGATCTTCAAGAAGTTGGACGGAGAGGCAGGGACTGGACTGTTCTATTTCAGGATAGGCACAGGTAAAGAGCACTTGCGAATGCAGTAATGAACTTCGGGTTCCATAAAATTTGGAGAATTCCTTAACTAAGAACCTGTCAGCTTCTCAGGAAGGACTCTGCTCCACGGAGTAAGTATTAAGTAAGTATATTTTTAGAAAGCAGACTGGAAGACGAAAGGTTCTGCATCGAATGATAGCAAGCATTCCCCGAGTTCAACCCCCGGCATTGAGAACGACTTAACGTAAATTATAGACTTAGTAATTGACCAACTTAATGCACAGATTCTTGTTTTATAATAACCTTATTATAAAACAATAATTTGTGCATTAAGGTGGTCAATTACTAAGATTATACTGAGATGCACGGTCAGCACATCAAAATTTGTAAATTATAGCTTTCGTTAAGCTTGAAACTCAGGGCACTTCCTCGCCCATCAAGTAAGAAGAAAGGGCTTCTGCGTATAAAGATATGCAGTCATACAGAAATTTGCGATCTAGTGTACGATACTTTTGCCTCATATGCGGTATCTTCCGAGTTCAAGTGTCAAGCAGGACACTTCTAAATCATGGTGGAATTTACGTTTCCCAAGCACCAGATCACGGAGGGTATATGAAGCGAAAAGGTACAGTACAGCTCTACGAGTTCAGCATTATACGTAAGTAAGTAGGTGAGACCCCTCGATCCTGGGAAAGAGCCCCGGGTACCAGTCTGGACTAGAACAAGAGACGAGTCTCATTAAGCCGGAAATCAAACCCCGCAGTCAAAAAGTAAATACGAGGCAACATCTCTCTCATTTACACACTTTCTACCAGATGATTTAATAACTGACACATAATACCTGACTACAAGTTTCGGCTTATTAAAGCCATTTTCAAGTCAGACACCAGACACACCGCCGCGGTGAAAGAGCCGCGTGGCCGATTATTTCTTGGTTGAGCGCACGGACGGTAAAAGAAACGCTAAGATCTTACATCTGCCTCAGGATCCTGTATGGACAATGTGTGCGCTATACTAGCAAGGATTTTGTTGAATCGGTTGCTGTGTGCACTCTTCTGCTAAGAACTAGGGCATAACGAAAAATAAGTTTTGGGTACATCGACTTATAAGTAAAAAATTATTGAAACGCCATTTCCACAAGTTATATGAAGGCTTGCGTACGCATCCAAAAAATCGTTTGGATATTTTGGGATAAGTTACAGCAGTTTTGACGAGCTTTTGTTACTGATTAGACCCAACATTTCCTACCGAAATACAGTGATGAGGGTATCTGTGCCAACAGAAGAGTGGCAGCAACTCCAAAGCAAGAACACTTAGCTAACTCAGTTGTTCGTATTTATTCTTTATTATAGCAATCGCATCAACATAATATCACGGAAGTTTCCTTCTTATATTTATTGTAGCCTTCATATATGCTTTTTGGTTTGTTGCGAAGATCAGGAAGATACATAATGTAGCTCGCACAGTTCGGAATATGTTATTGGTGACAAAGTATTTCCTTCAGAGTGTGACGTGTGCAAGGGAGTACGCTGCTGGTAGAAGAAGAGTGTTGTGGACTAGGCGTAAAGTCAGAATCAGGATTTTGAAAGGACTGATTGTTTGGATGTTGAAATTCATTACAAAACTTGTGATGTGTTCGGGATGGATTTTGAACATTGGGGAGGATTCCAATATCTGAAGGACGTGAAAGTAGACCTGGCAAGTTGGCATAAAATGGAAACTGGGGTGGACTGCTGGCATGATATGGGGGTTGGCAAAAGGAATTCCATCTTCGCAACAAATTTCTGTGCGTCATTCAGTTTTTTTTTTGAATGACGGTACCAGAGACATTAAAAAGATTTGTCTTCACCAATAAAATTCTATTTCAATGAAAGTTTTTTCATATGTTGCTCTGGAGCCTGGAAGTAGCGTCCTTTGCATGTCAGCCTTCTCCCACATGATGTCCTGTCCGTACATCTTGAGCCTCACTCTCATTAACACTCGGTGGAGGAGTGACATTGCCTGATGTACCTCGTTCGTGCATTGTCGGCAGGAGGAATTGATCACAACCAATACACTTGCGCCTTTTTATTGCCCCTTGCCCTGATGCCACCTTCCTTTGCAACTGAACTTCGTTCCGGAAACTGTCACGAATATTCTTCCATTTACGTTGAACTTCATTACCTGGAAGCAAAAAACAAAGTACCAAGGCTTGATATTGTTATTACTTACAAGTACCTTGCAAATGGCAACAGTTTCCATTCATTGCATCATGAATACCTGCTTGGAGTCACAACCATTCGCGAAACTGCATTGGACACGCGCGAAGCAGTATGGGGAGGTCTGCGAGCTGTTTGTCACAGGAAAGCGAGAACAAATGGCTATGATTAGCAAAAGAATTTTATGATAACAAATTTCCCGAACAGCCTGGATGCAGCTGACGGTAAACACACAAGGATGTGTACGCTTGATGACAATGGATCTCTATTTTTCATTTCTAGGAATTTCTTTTCCATGGTTGTCATGGATTTCGTCGATGCAGCTACTGTTTCATTAGCATAAATGGAGAATCTTATGGTGCATCTCATGACTGCAACATCTTTAATATTAGAAATTTGTAAAAATAAATAATAAACAATAAATCACTTCAATATTCCATGTTCAAGGCCGTTGCCTAATGACAATAATCCTCACTTATGACATTTGTTGTGGAAGGAGACGAGGCATTTGCCCTGTCACAACATGTTTTACGACCATACCCTAGAAGAAACTTGGATATTCCCATACGTATTTAAAATTCACTAGACGTTAGTGACAAGCGTCTACTGAAGACTGTAGAGTCCCCACTCACAATCTGCATGGCGCTCGCAGGAACACCTCTTTCAGTGATTAAATATTTGTGCTGTGGGAGTTCTAGTGTTTAAACTCAAATTTTAATGCGCGTGAAAGTGTATGTCTGTGTTTTTATCCACTTACTATGCAACGGACCATTCTGAGGGCTTCCTGACAGACTCCCTGACGGTGGCATGCGCGACGTGCCTAAACATGTAGAGGACTTACGAACATCTGACGTGTATACATTCTGGTGCAATTAAAGTTGGTTTTATAGATTAATACTATACAATGCACGGTACACACTACATTAAAACTGTACACGGTATTATAATACATCTATAAAGTTTACTTCCACATGCTGGCTACTAGGTATCCTGTATTTATTATTATTATTATATGTAAATTACTTACATACATACAAAATTACATAAATATAAGTAGGTATGTGCGTAATTTTGCCAAAGTTATAAACGATTGTGAAAGAATACTGTTTCTACAAATGAACTGCAGTGAACATGAAAAGGATTTACACTTTTTACCTATTGCCACTGTTTATCCTGTGTCCAGTCGGCTCCAATTCGGAACTGCAGCTTCACAAACGTCTATCCACAGTTTTTCTTTGCAGTTTTTGTCACCGTATTCCGGAGTCGCCTTTTCTCCTTTTCAATTAATAATATCACACTCTCAAAAATCTTGAAGTCTTGATCCATGACGTGTGCATTTGCCTGGAAGGGCAAACGAAGACTGGTAGCCGGGAGGTTGTTTTGTCGTTCGTGCGCGCAAGAAGGTGTCTTCTTTCGAGTTCCTTTGCCATTCCCAAATGCTGGTCGTCCACCGCACCGGCCAGAAAATGAAGCATGTTGCATTTGGAAAAATTCCGCTGTGAAACAGCCGTACGTGCGCTCGACCGCATTTAAAAGAAAGCTTTTCATAGAAGCGATAAAGAAAACGCGGCATTCCAACCGTTTGTGCGCGCTAGCCCTACTATGGATATTTTGAATGTAACGCCATTGCAGTTACCTTGACTTCTAACTGGCTGAGATTGTGTACTTTCATAAGGTCAACCTTATCAGAAATTACTGGTGATATTAATTGTAAGCACTAATCACACTACTGTCACTACAATGTTTAGGAAATTGTTACAGTACATTTGTTTCATAAAAGTTTCAGAACCAACGTAACAAAATACGCAATAATAATGCTAAAGCCATCTAGCCTAAGATAATTTGGTTAATCTGTTCCTGTTGCATGTCGATTATTTTGAAGTTCCTCGTTCTTAATGAGCCACTGTCCAATCCAATTAGCCAGATTTATCCCGACAGCAAAGTCGTCATTTTGAATTCAAAGTTAGGTTTGGGTTACTGCATTGCGGAGCCAATAAAAGTCGAAACTTAATTTGAATACGTTTATAGGCGTACAGCATAGAGTGAGAAATATTATGATTCGGGAAAAATGACTGAGTATATAAAATAACTTATTTTCCTGAACAAAATGCCACCCAAACATCGCTGCAAACAGGAAGACTAAAACCTCGAAATCAATTTGATTGCCTCTGTCACTAGTCATTTCTTTGACTACTGTTTTCATTTGCGTCCCATGACGAACCCCATAAGATTAATGCATAAGAAGCAAATAAAATTATAGAAAACTTTAAAGCATTCACAATACGTCATGAAAGAAGTGAAAATAATCTAAAAATCAAAACGACATATTTTCAAGGAACGTAAGAGTTTTGCGTCTTGGAGTGAGAGTGAGTAGGCAAATGAATAGCTAATTAGTAACATGGTAAAGCAATCCCATTACGGGCCTGGACAGGCCCTGAGGGTTCCAGGAGGTCGAGGCTCCCAGATATGAAGACAATCGGCATATAAAGGTGGTAAGGTTGTCAGCCATAGGCACCGGCCGTCTTTACCCCTCGGGGAAATATTCCTGTACTCATGTCTGTTAGAGGTTGAGTCGACCAGGGCCATAGTGGGGCAGTTAGAATTACGTCAATGGAAAATTCCAGTGACACAATCGAGAATCGAACCCGCGACCTTCCGACATGTAGCCCAGTGTCTCGACCAACAGCGCCACCGCGTGCCCCATCTAATGAGTAAGAAATTCAAACAACGCGTTGGATCCGTCGGTTGATTTTTCAAAGTAGTTATGAAAACCCGGAACTGGGTAACGAAATATGAAACACTGGATTCGTTCCTGCAGTATTCAGCAAAACGATCAAAAACGTCTCCATTGATCTCGCATTCATACATTTTCCTGAACAGTTACTAGAGTACGAAACAGAAGGGAATAGAGTAGTTGGGATACAGGACAGTTATAATTCAAAATAAAATTACTCTACAACGCTCATATGTGGGTCGAAAGGAAAGAAAATTTTTTTCAAACGCTGCTTTAAAGAACTCCTACTCCTGTTTGCTGAACAAGGTCAAAGGCTGTGGAAATGTTTTTAAAGATTACATTTGCATAAAGCTGCAATGCATAACTGAAAGCAATGTACCATCCGTGACTGACGTATGTAAACGAAACATATGAATGGATGGAAACAACGACTTTACAGAAGCCTCTTTCGTCACAAGAAGCAAATATTCCACACACTAAAAAAAAAAAAAACCTCAGAAAAACAACATTCCTGCTTATAAGATAGCAAGCACTTGCCAATACTTCCCATACTGCACTATGAACATAAGTAATATTTTAAACCAATCTGAGCTACCGTCGGAATTCACAGAAGCATCGGCTTTACGACCTTTTAAAAGACTCATGCAGTAGCCACAATTTGCGGTTCAAACTAGTTACACATTAGGCCTCTACTGGTCGAGCGAAACCATTAAGTTGTTTAGGCTAATTTATACTCGCCAGAAGACAAAACCGATCACAAAAATTCGCAAAATTTCTTTCGAAATTTCTCAAATTTTTAATTTATTTCGCACCCATGCGGAGAACATTATCCCCATCTAATTAAAAAAAAAAGCTATTTTTTTAAATAATCCGAAAAATAGGAAATGGGTGGAAGAACACCAAAGCACAATAAATATTACGCTCTCATCCACGCGTTAAAATTGAAACATCCTGTTTTTATCGCCTCAAATTAAAAACGAATTTCTCACAGTCTGCGTGTGGCATCACACATCAACCGATCAATTTCTTTCAGTTGCCCTGTTTCTAATAAATTTTTGGAACGATGTAAACCTAACACGATACATTTAAAACGATTAGAGGATTCCTGCAGTAGATGCATCCAGAAATTGCAGCAGCATGAATTTTTACCTGTGTCCTATGAAAACTTTATATTTTGAAAGTGACTGAATGTCGCAAAACTGAATGTACGTTACAGATAGACACTCTGCAAAGGCAGCAACAACTTGTGCACGACTACAGCAAGTACAGTCATAGGGTGGTTAACAGTTCCACCACAAAGAAATATTTAAAATTCCTTAACTTAATTTATATGTCATTTAAGAACACTTAATAGTAATTTAAATGTTAAACCTGCAATTAAAGATTTGAACATTTATGGTGGTGTAGCAGTAGAGTATTACGAGCAGAAATATTAACGTCACTGAAACAAAAAATAATATTCGTCTAGTTATTCTGGTTACTAAATGCAAGTCCTACACAATATGAACAGCTACGTTTGAATCGACGATTCTCCCCTCCCCCCGCCCGCCATTTACTATGAAAATTCCCAACGCCCCGCACAATGTTTACAGATAATCGCAACAATTATATGCAAATACCTACACGTACAAAAATACACCAGAATTGTACTTACTCACCATTTCAAATCACTGGTACCCTTTCCTCGGTGAAAATATTCTTTAATATCACTTTCAGTTTAATTTATTTTCGTGTCACGAATATAACGCCGAGCAACAACAGCAGACGCCACAGCTGATCCCATGTGACCATCTTTCAATGACGTAAATAACTTCGCACGGCAATCTTCACGTGTTCATAGTTACATTTCAGTGGCAGCAGCACTAGTCTTTTGCGGGAAAGTGCTTGTATTATGAATACACTTAATGCGCACAAATATGTGTACCAGTGTAACAAAAAATTTACCACGGTCACCAGACTTTATGAAAAAATTATTCGTGTTAACGGCTCAACAGTAAATAGTTATATCACAAGAAAAGTGTAAAACAGTAATATCAGAATCTGTCTCTTACTGGAATACTATTTTGCACACTTATTTTTTTAGAAGAAATTCCTAATTATTTTCGACCATAATATTGATAGAGAGGACTAAGGAACCCCACTTTACTGGCTATATATGTCAACCACGTGCTTTTATCCTACACTTCATACTAGTAATACTGAGTACATGTTTCCCATCAGCCATACTGTGGCTGGTTACTTTACATGTGCAGCCATGTTTAATATTTTCTTGCACAAACATTACACAAGTTTTCATACTTAGTTTGGCGTGCAAGTGCCAATGTGGGCATGCAAAATGTTTGTTTCACAAGAAATAAACTACAGCATGTGCATTTTCTCAGCAAGTCAATAAGTAATGCCACAAGTAACATTTTTCATCTTCTCTGCCATGAACCCCTTCTTAGTCAAGAAAAAAAAAAAATCACATTTGTTGAGTTTTATGACACTTCAGAATTAATAAAAAACTAAGGTATCATGCACTGTTTTTAATTCTAATTGAATAAGTGCTCAAAAAATTAAATTATTAATTAACTTTTAGCACCCAAATTCATTTTAACACAATAAATGATGCACAAGCATACTTTGTGAACTGTCCAATATCATTTTAATTTATTCGTATTGTTTTAAAAATTCCCCACTGCACTTATAGTTTCACATTATGGTAGAGGCATGCAGCTTTAAACTGGTGGAAGTCAACATAATGTCAGGAAACCAAACTTGGCAGCTATATATTCCTGGCTTGCATGCTTACTTCTCATTTAGCAAGCTCAGTCTCCAGGTTTCAGTAGGTTCACTGTACTAATAATAAGCCAATTAAGTATCCAATAACAACAGTAAAGATGACAATTACAGGCCAGCACTGAAAGAAAAAAGAAGTACATAAAAATACACATAATTCAGTAAAATATGAAAACTTCCAATAGCATAAAAACAAGGTAAATATCTTAAGTGAAAGATAAAGACTCTAAACCTAATATAATTCACACATTAATTGACACCTGAATGAATAAAAAAGTCCACAAGTGAACTACAGTCTACATGTCAGTATTTCTACAAATCATATCACCAGCAATAAAACCTCTAGATGAGAGATGGATCACAGAATGTTTGCATACAGTGAAATGAGGGCAGTATGTGATTTAAACTGTAGGCCTCTACAAACCAACAGAATCCAGAATAGATGAGCAAATAATTTTGTTTTAAAATCACTATTAAGAAAGCCATCCAGATGCTACTACCTGGAAATCAGTGTTGTAGATCCAATTTAACTATATGATTTGATAGACAGTGCCATGGAAGTCACTGAAAAGCTGTTTTCATAATATTTCAGGTAAATTACTTATGTAATAATGTGTTGATTCAGTAGCAAAATAGCCAGTTATATAGTCAGCATCATTAAAAAAAAAAAAAAAAAAAAAAAAAAAATTTAAAAAATAAAATTTTTCTCATTTTAAAAATTTAAGTGATGCAGGAAATAATATTTTTAAATAAAAAAAAAAAAAAAACTTTTTTGCAAAAAATTAAAACCAA
>Ga0123354_10020677_pt1 | contig 10356 bp, 4 predicted proteins | sample TergutLab28metaG_2_FD_97872 | JGI IMG/M metagenome (GOLD analysis project Ga0123354, IMG submission 97872) | Labiotermes labralis P4 segment gut microbial communities from Petit-Saut dam, French Guiana - Lab288 P4 | ecosystem: Host-associated > Arthropoda: Insects > Digestive system > Gut ...
TCCAGCCTACCAGCACCTAACCTCCAACCTACAGCAAACCAAGAACGAAACGACCAATGTGGTAATCAACATCATAGTCGCGAGCTCCTGATGATGAGCATAGTAATGCCCGAAACATGTTGAACCTATAAGAAGTACAATAAATTAACAAGTGGCATCTAGTTGGTTTTTTATTCTTCAGTTATCACAATGATGCACGGTCCAATAAACATCAGATTCTTTAAAAATAACTAACCTCAGAGAAATCCTATTAAACAGAAAAGGATAATTTATGGAAGAGTGTTTATTGTCAGTATTAAGTACCAACTGTCAGTCTCATCACAAGCTCCCACCATCCTGTCACTCCTATTCAGTATTTCACTGCTACTCACCCATGAACAATCAATTGCCAACCGCATTCAAGCCTTGCTACTTGAATCGTAATGCATCAGTCAGCACCGTCAAAACGAACTCGAAAACACTCGAAAGAAATGTTTTATAAATTACATCCAAGGGGCGATATACGTCGATACCTTGCATTACGCATGCTCTACCGTCACCATGGAATCGGTGGCCTTCGACTTCTACACCTTCTACTGGCTGTGACGTCACTCAAAATCTGTATTGTAATCATGAAAACCAGTGGGTGTGACGTCATCTGCTTGTTATTTCAAATAAATAAATGGTAATGCATAAAGTAGAATACTGTCATATGATATTGTATGTGATATATGATGTATATTCCTAATACTTATCATAACCTGGGTCGATTACCATTGGTTCTTATCGTTCTTATCGGTTTTAACACGTACCAATTAGTGTAAATAACTGTATGTTACTTGCGATTGTCAGGGTATTTCACTGTGGTAGCGCGTGGTTAATATGGCGGCTTGTCATGCAGTGTTGCAGTGTATGTGCCTCCAAGATAACATTTGGTTGTATCGCTTTGGTTTGCATTCAGGAGTTTCCCAGTTCGAATTTCAACCAGACCAAAGACTTCATTCCCTGAGGTTTCCCTGGCATTCCTCAGTCCCTCCAGATAAATTTCGGGATATTATCTCGAGTAGAGCAACACGGCCATCTTCCAAATCTTTTCGAGTTGTACTGTACCTACAGCTTTCATCTTACTATCGATACTCTTCAATATGGGATACTGACGGTGTCGCAAGAACCGTCACAATAAAGCTTCTTAAGTAGAAAGAGATGGTGCGCTTGGGCGACAAAAGCATAGACAGTCTTGTTTTGAAAGAACATGGATTATTTGAGACAGGTAGGGTATAAAAAAAAATATAAACGTCTGTTGGAAGTAGGTAAGCGAATGTGCTGTGGATTCAGCTGGGTCTTAATTTAGTGCATTGAACAAACACAGGAACACGAGGCTCCGCACTAGGCGACGAAATTCTTGAGTAGCTTAACGAATCTTGCTTTTCACGTTTGTTGTATTAGATGATGATGATGATGACAATGGTAATAATAAATGCCCTAATTAATAAAATGACAGTTTTTTACTTCGCCACAAACGTGATTCTTTCAGTAGACGACTGTTTTTATGAACTTCTTGTTTCAAAGCATCTTCTAATATTTCAAGTGTCGTTGTCTGCATAATGATTTATAAAAGGTAAATCAGTCCCATTACAGGTCCAGAGGGTTCCAGGAAGTTAAGGCTCCCAGATTTCGTGACAGCGGCACAGGATGTTGGTAGGTTGTCAGCCTTACGCACCGGCCGCCTTTACCCCCAGGAAATGCTCCTGGTACTCATTTCCGTTAGAGGCTGAGTCGACCCCAGGGCCATAGTGCGATCGGAAGGATTTTATGTCAATGAAAAATCCACTGACACCAGCTGGGATCGAACCAGTGACCTTCCGATTTGTAGCGCAGCACCTTAACCACTGTGCTACCGCGGTTCCCGCATAATGATTTGTAATGCTGATTATATTCATTTTATAATTTAAATTAACCTTTTATGTGCTACAGACGTGTATATATGCCTGCGTACTTTGTGTGAATTCCTAAGTCGCATCACGTGGCCTTATTTCATTTTAAAGACGAATAAACGTCTTTCATTCTAAAGTGGCCAGAAATGAAATTCCCTACGGAAATATTACGTGACATTCATCATAAGTCTGTGAAGGTATTTTAGCGATGTAAGATACGTTGTTCCTATGTCTCCGAATTTTTAGGTTTCTATATTCTTTTAGGGTTTTATGTAGAGACAAGAGGTAGATTTAAACATAAAGAAAGGAAATACGGAGCATATTAGTTGCCTTGCAACTGTAATGTGTGAAATTATTCTTGATATGAAGGGGCTTGGAATTCATTCTGAAACATCCGCTATAATACCAGAAGAAATTACACTCGAAATGGAAAGAAAGACATTTTCATAGAGCAATAACCACGGATGAACGAGTAACAGCTGCACATGAAAAAAAATTGTAAAGTGTTTCTTCCTAGGTGCGTAATCGTACGGTCTGGCTTTTTAAAAACATCATACTGAAATCGAAAATTTTACCTTGAGATTTTAATTGTGGAGACTTTTTATGAAGTGAGATTATAAATTCACCAAATATTTTTCGTAATTAAATTATAGGCGAGTTGAAGATTTAGCTATGTAGATTTGTACATGTTAACGCGCGGTCAATTTGGAGATATTATTAAAATTGTAGAAAGAGGAAACTAAAGCAAAGCGGAAATAAGCTGACACAACCAAGACTGTTCAAGTGCTTTTTTTAGCTACTACCAATTTTCTGAAAATTACACTTCAGTATGGAATTGGTGAACGTGAAGAATACTAATTAACCAACTCGATGCACAACATTTTTGTTTTACAATAAGTTTATTTCATGCCTGTACATGTTTCGAGCACTATGTGCTCATCATCAGGAGTTCAAAATTGTATTATACAGCCTCTGGTATCGTCACACCTATAGGTGGCCGTCCCGTGCACAGGTTGATAGAGGACTCCTGATGATGAGCACATGGTGTTCGAAACATGTACAGGCATGAAATAAACTTATTGTAAAACAAAAATGTTGTGCATCAAGTTGGTTAATTATTACGATAAACATATTGAGATGCACGGTCAGCAAAACATCAAAATTTGTGAAGAATAGATGTCTTCTCTTTAGTCATTTGTATATACATAGAAGATAACTGACTACAGAATTATCAATTTTATAACGAACGTGACCGACAGGTTTATTAGTTTACATTACTAACTTGTACTTTATACATCGTCCGAATTCCTTGCACATGAAAACAGCGACTGCTTGGATGTAGTTTATTGTTCCGTCTTCCGGTAGACAGAACAAGATCTCCCTGCTCTGTTCCTGTCTATGTCGAGACTGCTCGCACGGTAGGAAGGACTGCACATTTTCTCTGTCCGAAAACAGTCAGAAAATTCATTTCAAAAAGGGCCTGTCTGATAATTGAAGAATAAGACGACGCTAAATTCCAAATAAGAGGCCTCGAAAGTCATCATGCTATCACAAAACAGTTTTCAACCCCATTACTGCTTGTTCAAAATTATGTTTGAAAAAAGGCGAGATTTTCCCTCTTCTGGCCTTTGTACAACATAGGTTGGTAACACAAGTCCGTGTAATTCTTTTAAATTTGGATGTTGTGGTTTGAAATCTGTTGTTTTTGAAACAAGGAATAAAGGAGATATAAGGATTTTGCTCTTTCATCTGTTAGCCGTACACAGAAATGTGTCTGTGAACCACTTAGTCTTTTTTTACGTAACAGTTTTTCCTGGCATAAATATTGAAACGGCAACCGATATTACGTCATTTTATTCGCTGAACTTAATTGCATTTTCACTGCTCCTGGCTTAATTGAATTTCAGTTTTCAGCACATACACACACATATATATAATCCTGTTACAATGCCTCAGGCAATATCCACATTGAACAATAGAATCTTGTTGTTATGTCTGCAAACAATGCAAATTATTAAGCGTACTTTAGTTAAAAATAAGAGTTTGATGTTTATGTGACCGTGCATCGTTGATACAATAATATAAACAGCCAACTAGATGAAACGATAACAATTTTATTAATGGTTTCAATCAGGTCGACATTTATCGGGCAATAATTTCGCCCGTCCTCCGGGGCGCTAGACTGTGGAACTGGAGTTCCACCTCATCCTGGTCACCAGTAGGCAGAACCGTCGGTGCTTTATACCACATGCTGTAAACACAGTCTAGCGCTCCGGAGGATGGGCGAAATTATCGCCCGAAACATGTCGAGCTGATTGAAATTATTAATAAAATTGTTATTGTTCCATCTAGTTGGCTGTTTATATTAAAGAATAAGAGTATAAGACAGGCATTCATCGTATGTAACTTTCACGAGAGAAAATTTTCTCTGGGAGCGTTATTCCTGTTTATATTTTAAATACATCGATATACCGCAATATGAGATGGCTCAGCGTAAAATAAAAACCGACTCCACGTTCGTTTAAGACCTTCAAACCGAGGTTTCCATAAATCAAATAAAAAGTTAGTTTATGATGGAGATTTGGAGATGCACGCACAGCAAATAACACACGATGACACTTGGCAATTTACTACTAATTTTCTTCCTTCTTCAAAGCATTGTTTATAATTGGACACCAATAATTAGCAGTCTAACACAATAATTATTTATTAAAATCCACAATCAGCTACATGTTTCAACCGTGATAAGCCTTCATGAGGCTGTGTAAAACAATATAGCATTGGCAAATGTGTAATCAATATGAATTTTAAGAAGTAAATTTTGTGTTAGACCGTTAATTATTGATATTTAATTATACGTGTAACAGAATGAAACATATTAATCTTAAGGTGTGTCATCCCCGTTGTGTTAGATCAATAATACAGAGCTGTAGCTTGTATATATCTCTATATACATACCGTCATGAACACAACTATATTATAATTAGTAGCGATATATAGGATACAATTACATGTTTCGGCCCTGTATGTGGGCCATCATCAGGTTGTCCAAAAAACTTATTAAGTGACTATACAATATGTGTGGTAAATGTTGGCAACTTTTACTAATCCCACGATTTATGATGTAAGACGAGATCTCGTCCCCCTTCCAAAATTACCGCACATATTTATAGTCACTTAATAAGTTTTTGGACAACCCGATGATGTCCTACCTACAGAGCCGAAACATGCAGTTGTAACTTATATATTGCTACTAACTCTAATATTGTTGTGTTCATGACAGTATGTATATGTAGATATATGCAGGCTACAGCTTTGTATTATTAAAAATATTAAAATTAATTATTTCATTATTATTTCCACTACAGGGAGAAATATTAACTTGAACTTGCAGAGGGATTCAGATCGATTCTCGGTAGCAGGACTGATTATTCAGGTTTAGTTTTTCTGTTGTTTTCCTCAGTTTAATAATGCGTAATGGGAATGTCTGTGCCTGCGCACATTCTATTAAACGATACTGTAATGCCCCGCTCCCTACACAATAAGTCTGCTATTTCATTGTCATTGTGTAAATTCAGACGAATGATCAACACATAATCCACAGTGAATGTAGAGTCCAGTTCCCTCAGACACCAAACAGTGGCATATTGCATCGCAATTAGAAGATTGTTCCTGGGATTGTTACCACATCACATAAACACAAATGTGATTCCTGAGAGAATATTTCCTATCAGTTTACATGCTTATCTTGTAATCCACGTTTCAATGTTCCGTGGTGTGACGTCGTGTGTTTTGATAAGTACTTGCCAATGCTTCGTAGGATATGACTGCCTCTATACAGGCCTGAATATTGAGCCAACAGCCTGTCCTCCAAAACTCTGGCACACAGTTACCGGACTACACGGCGTCGTAAGCCGATTACTGCAGTGTGGGCTTTCAAGACCGTTAAAACCTGAGATCTTACATTAAAATATTTGTTATTTTATAAGAAATTCTTACAAATTTCTTTTTGAACAAAAAATCGAATATTTTATTACACATCCCAGGTTGACAGTTTGACACTTCACCGCCTCCAGCTACGTTTACCACAAATAACTTCTCCACTGACCCAGTTTTTTAATAAGGGAAAACACAATTTCGCTGATTGTCCAGGCTGTACAGCACAAATTTTCCGGAAAAGGCCTGGATTGTGTAAGCTATCAAGATGCAAACTTTTTCGCTAAAAGTTGATACAGCAGTAAAGAATGAAACACAGTGTACCTCGCACTGTCATCTTCATATCTTAATCCTAAATACTTGCAACTTATGTTTATTTGGCCGTGCATCATCTTGATAATTGAATAAAGAGAGACCAACTTGATGTCACTTACTTTATCATTTCATTATTTAATGCTCAACGTGTTTCGGATGTTAATACATCCATCCTCAGGAGCTTGCGACTTATTTGTTGAGTTATTTCATGGGTTGTATTGTTCTGGTTCGATGTGTGTTGGTGTTACGCTGTGGTTTGGCTAGGGTGGTGTGGTATCCGGTTGCAGGCTGAAGCTTGCTTCAGCCTGCAACAATACAACCCATGAAATAACTCAACAAATATGTCGCAAGCTCCTGAGGATGGATGTACCAACATCCGAAACATGTTGATCATTAAACAACGAAATTATAAAGCAAGTGACATCAAGTTGGTCTCTCTTTATTCAACTAAATACTTGCATTTCACGGTATAAAAATCTTTAGTCTTACAAAGGCGACATGATTAATACAGGGCGCCCATGTGTGTTTTGGTAGCTTTGCTCGTGTTACCGGCGGAAAATGCAGAGATAGTTCTAAACATGCACAAATGCGGCCAAATAATGGAGGTTGTATTAGACATTGCTTAGGGCAAGTAATGGGTAGAAGAAGAATGCGTACAGATTTCGTGATCAAGAAACCTGAAGCAATGGCGCCACTAAGAATACATAGGATTAGATGAGAAGATATTATTAAAATGGATGTTCAAGAAACAGAATTGAAAGGTGTGGACTGGATTAATCTGGCTGAGGGTGGTAACAATTAGCGGGCTGTTGTGAACATGGCCTTCAACATCGTGGTACATAAACTGCAGGGAATTTCTTGTAGCTGAGGAAGTTTGAGCTTCAGAAGAAAGAGCCCAATCCCTCGAATTAGTTGCATGGTCATACAGTTCGTCAGATAATTGGTTGCACCTGTAAATATCAACATTTTCAGTACTGAGACAGCGATTATTTCTGTTTACTTTACTTTTACTTTATTAATATTAAAGTGATCCCGTTACAGGCCCGGTTTGGCCCAGAGGGTGGGTAGAGGTATAGCTCTACTCCTCCATGACCGTGGCACTAGAAGGTGGTGAGTGGTCAGCAGCACGCCCCGGCCGCACTTTACCCCCGGGAAAGACCCGGTGCCCATTTTACAGGAGTCTGTGTGGGCCCCAGGGCCGGTCTGGACGGGCGGAAAATCTCGTCCCCACCGGGTTTCGATCCTGGACCGTCCAGCCCGTAGTCCGTCACTATACCGACTGAGCTACCCGGCCCACATTTCTATTTATTATTATAACCGATAAATGTAATATACAACTTAAGTGCACGTAAGTTAGAGATTATTCACATAGATAGTGTAATAATAATAATGATTTTGTAGTTTGGATGAAGTCATCCCCTTGTGTATCTATATATTCACTTTATTACTATACATTGCCGTCAACACAACTATAATAGAATATAATACTAATGCAAAATGTTTCGACTTACAATAGTCATCTTCAGGCTAAGTTAGGAACCGTTATTGCTTTACAGGGTGGCTGTGCGCATTTGGGATCCCTTATGGGTTACAGTGTTTTGTTGCGTTTTTTTGTACACAATGTGTACTACGCCATTTGTAAGTAGGATTAAGTGTGTGTGGCGTGTGCAAAACTACTTGTGTCCATTGTTCTTCTGCTTTTGGAGCTCTCCGTTGGAGTGGGGTGGGGGTTGGTTTTTCTTTTGTCCACTTGCACTTTTGTATGTTTCTGCTTTCTGTTTATGGGGCGCGTCTCCTTGTTCTGCAATTGTTTTTATTTTGGTCCAATGCCACCACATGTCCTTGTGGACTTCGTGGTCCTCCCTCCTGGACATGGCAGGAGTGTAACCGACTTCTGAGGTTGGGACGCCCATGAGGCGCAGTTACGTTGTCCCGATGATGTGAGTGGTGATATAGGAGGATGTAGTGCCAGGAGGGTCCTTAAACCTAAATTCTACTAACCTACCCAGACCATGGTCACCGTGGGAATCCTCCCCTTCAGGGAAAATTCCCACGGTAGAGCCGGAAATCGAACCCGGGACCTCATGATTAGTAGTCAGAGACTCTGACCACTAGACCAATGTTCTGCAATTGTGAAATCGGATATTTTCATATTCTGTCGTGATAGTGTGAACTTAGCCTGAAGATGACTACTGTAAGTCGAAACATGTTGTATTAGTATTATATTCTATTATAGTTGTGTTGACGGCAATATATATTAATAAAGTGAATGATTTTGTAGAGTTTAGAAATGTGTGTAGACGAAAAATAGATTTTATGATTTCTTCTCGGAACACACTCTCTATTGTTTAAGCAGGCGGTATGTGTACGTATTGTGCCTCGAATGTTGAACTGACTCTAAGAGCTTGTAGTAAAAAAAAATATAATGGGTGAGTTACAGTAAGTCAAACGCTAGAGTGTCAAACATTTGGAGTAGGTTACGTACTGTTAGAGATCTGAGGTAGAACAATATATCCTCTTAGATATCCGCGTTTGGCATAACCCATTTTTAAATCTCGTCATGGGATCAGATAAAAATAATGGCTTCAGAAAGTCCTGTGCTCAGCGGGATACGGATTGGGTGTAATTTATTCTTCACTACAAGTATTTCTACTCACATTTATTACAATAAGTGCCAAAAGGAATGGAAGCGATACAGAAATAAATTATTAAAAACCTCGAAGCATTGCAGCTTTTCAATAGATTGAAGCTATTAAATATTTTTACCACAGAACCGAAGGATAAAATACTTAAATTTTGCATGTTATAGGAGAAAGAACATGAAACAGCAAATCTTATGTATATTGGAATATTTGAATAAAGGTAGACCAACTGGATGACACTTGCTTTAGGTAGTGGTTCAGCCTGCACTCGGATACAACATCACCAACAGACAATCCCGCTACATAACACCAACACGCCTCAAGTCAGCTTACAAAACAACGCAACAAGTAGTCGCAAGCTCCTGAAGATCCATCTGAAACATGTTGAGCAATAAATAATAAAACAAGTGTCATCTAGTTGGTCTACCTTTATTCAAATATCAAGATGATGCATGGTCCAATACGCAGAAGATTCTTATGTATATTGGTCCGTGCATCATTGTGATAGTTGAAGAATAAGAGACCAACTTGATGTCACTAGTTATTAAGTTTTATTTTACTTCTTCTATGCTCAACATGTTTCGGACATTAATACATCCATCATCAAGAGTTTGCGACTTTTCTATTGTATCACCACATTGGTCGTGTGTTCTTGCTTCGATGTGTGTTGGAGTTTCAGTGTGGCTGGGTTTGGGTGGTATCCGTGTAGCAGGCTTCAGCCTGCAAAACGGATACCACCCAAACCCTCCCACACCGAAACTCCAACACACATCGAAACAAGAACACACGACCAATGTGGTAATACAATAGAAAAGTCGCAAGTTCCTGATGATGGATGTATTAATGTCCGAAACATGTTGAACGTAGAAGAAGTGAAATAAAACTTAATAACTAGAGACATCAAGTTGGTCTCTTATTCTTCAACTATGAAACAGCAAGTTTATTTTATTCGTAAAATATGGTTGGAATCGAGGAACATTATGATGATTGCAAACAGTGAGAAGTGTAATTAATTTTCGTCTACTTGGGTCTTATGCATCACAGAAGAACTAAGGACTTGTGACCCGGTTTTTGTGATTAGAGGGCGTGAATACTAATGACAAGAAGCAGTTTAGTATGGCAACGGTGGTACAGGGCAGAGGGAAGTTTGGAAAGGGTGAATGGATTCAAAGGGATAGACGAATCTTAATGGTAATGAGCGTTCCGTGCCGTAATCGAATATGACGTCTTTAAGCATATCTATCAGCGTATCTGGGACAACAAGGTAATGAATATTGATAAATGCGTGTTTGAAATGAGCATGAGTACTGAAAATGGCCAGTGAAAATTGCATACTGTTGGAGCGGGGTAACGTGTGGAGAGATGAACCAAACCCATTAGAAAGAGAGCAAGTACACCGGAAAATATTATACTTCAAATTTTTGTGTTATTTTCATTTTATTACCGTGCAATGTGATAAAAATATTTATTAAAACCAACTAATTGCACATATTTGTCAAACCATTAAAACCACATTATCTGATTAAAATGGATTTAAAATATCTCCTACA
>Ga0123354_10020681_pt1 | contig 10355 bp, 6 predicted proteins | sample TergutLab28metaG_2_FD_97872 | JGI IMG/M metagenome (GOLD analysis project Ga0123354, IMG submission 97872) | Labiotermes labralis P4 segment gut microbial communities from Petit-Saut dam, French Guiana - Lab288 P4 | ecosystem: Host-associated > Arthropoda: Insects > Digestive system > Gut ...
AGCCCCCACTTTTCTCTGGCCATTATCTCCGTAACCGTTCAACTTTGGATATAGGTGTTTTGGGTTATATCGGTATACTTTAACATAAGGAACACCCTCCCGAAGTCTGACACATTCCTCCTGAGACATCCTGTATATAGTGCATTAATCATCTGTAGTTCTGTACAATGCCCTCTGCTCTTCTGCTGCCCGTCTGAAGAGCTTCGTTTTTGTAGTTCTTCCGTTATGATGGATTGCATTTAGCGTTCAATTTTGCTTCGAGGAAAGAAAGTAGCATATGAAATTACCATGATGTCTGCATGTGCCCCCCCCCCCCATTTAACACGAATGTTATTATGGAGGTTACGCCGTTTGAGGCTATCAAAATATTCCAAGTTGTCTTTTACCTTCGGGGGTACGCGGTGGCGCAGTTGGTCGAGACACAGCGCTACAAGCCGGAAAGTCGCGGCTTCGATTCCCGATGGTTTCATTGACCTTTTCCATTCACATAATCCTTCCATCCGCACTGTGGCTCTGGGGTCAACTCAGCCTCTAACAGAAATGAGTACCAGGAATATTTCCTGGGGGTAAAGGCGGCCGGTGCGTAGGAATGACAACCTTACCACCTTCGTGTGCCGATTGTCTTGCAGTCTGGGAGCCTCAACCTCCTGGAACCCTCAGGGCCTGTCCAAGCCTGTAATGGGATTGTTTTACCGTACCTTTTACCTTCACGTTTCCGTACCACAATGCCGTAAGCAATTCTGATTCCTCATTGTCTTGCATTACTGGGAATTACATAAACAGGCGATCCCTTAATTCCAGTCTCATTACAAATGATTCCCGCCAGTCGCTACTCGTCAGTGTTGTTGTGTTTGTTAACTGTTACTGATCCAGTCAACAGTAACATATTACTTTACGACTTAGCCGCTCGTGATCCTCAGTAGATGATGCGTCCTCACGGAGAATACACGTAACTGACGGGTCCTTCTTGGAACCTTATAGTGGCTCAACTGGTTAAAAAGTTACCCGTCCATTTTTGGAACCCAGAGGTTCATTTTCTTACTCACAAACTCTCGCCAGCAGTCCTTGTGCTGAATCATTTAATCCCATTCAACACCTTCTCACCGTTTGTCTGAGGTCAGTTTTAATATTATCCTACCCTGTATGCCGAGGTATCTAATCAGTTCTCTTCCTTTCTTATTTTGTGATCTAATATTTTCTTTTACTTGCTTTTGGTCTGTCGTTTTGGGTCCCACATGCCCCGCCCATCTCGTATCCCTCGATTAGATCTTCTTCGTAATGTCTGCAGAAGCGTACAAACCATGAACCATCTAATTACGCATTTTCTTCAGTCTCCTGTACTCTTATTGCCTTAGATCCATATATTTCCCAAAAACCCTTGTTCTTAAACACCCACTATTTACAGATGCTGTCAGTTTGTAAGATGATTCGGCGTCGGTGATAGATGAGTTAATGATAGTGTAGTGGAATGATACTGACAGGGGGAAGCAGCGGTATCTGTGAGACAAACCTGTCACAGTGCCACTTTGTCGACCACAAATCTCACAATCCTTTTCTTGCCTGCAAGCGAGAGGTCGAGTTTCTCACGCTCAAAGTATGAGGCAGCGATCCTCTAGTGTTCAACGTACATCAAATGGGAAGATTCTGAAGTGAGCTATAGCAAGTGTTGCTGTAGTGTTCAGGTATCAGACAGGAAGACGAAAGATTCTGAAGTGGGCTGTATATAGTGCTGCAAGTGCTGGGGATCATAACAGGAAACGTAAGTGCTTGACGTGATTTATTGAACCGATCAATGTTAGTGTAGGAAGATGTCTTCGGGAATAGTGTTTATGTCTTTAGTACAAGAAGGTCTGCTGTTTGTTTCAAGTCAGGGACCGTGATGTCAGTTCCTAGTGGGCTCCTAGTGATGTCATATTGACCCTGGTTGATTGCACCCGTGAATTTAAAAGAGGAGCGGTTAGTCGTGAAAGGCCTTGCAAGGCTGTGGTGTCGGTTTATTTGAGGCCTTCTTTGTAGGCCAGAGCGTTTTATTGACTGATCATAAACTGTGCTGATTAACATAAGGTGAGGGTATGTGACTTGTGATTAGAAATTGTGATGTTTCAAGTTATGCTGCCTCCCTGCAGAAATCAGTTGCCACCAGAAATATTACATTTAACACGTCTATGTACAAGCTCACATAGTACTCTTCCTGATGATTGTGATCACACCGAAACATGTTGGAGCTATTGTAATTTTAATGTAAGTTTTAATACTCATTTGAAAACAATTCTATTGTGCATCAGTTGGTAATAAAAGGCTTTTATACGTACAGGGTGTTCAATTAAAGCTTGTTTTCCCTAGGCTTGTACGGCCAGTCGGCCCTTAACTCTGCTGCATTCCAGCGGGAAGCGTTTGGTGGCAGCATTGCCATCGTCCATTCTGTATTAAATGCTGCTGTTGTCTGTTTGTGCGTAACCGTGGTGGTTCATTTGAGGGTGCTGTCAGTGTCTCCAGGCATGGGGTCATATACGATCTTTAACATTACTCAAAGTTTGTACTAAGACAAGTAAGCTGGGAACCGTATGGAGATATTTAGAGCACAAACAAATCGCAAGTTCTCATTATCAGTTGATGGATTTTATGTTATTCCTTCCGTGAATTCCTTACATTCAGTATATCAACCAACAAATGAATTAAGTAAAATACAATAAAACACAATTCATAATAAGTGCCAGCTGCTACATGTTTCAACACGTACTTTAGATATTAGTCGCAAGTCCAGCCACTATAACTAGGGAGACTGACAGTATTCAGAACAACAGCCACTGTAACTGGGGAGATTGGCAGTATTCATAACAGCAGCCACGGTCACTAGGGAGACTGACCGTATTCAAAACAGTAGCCATTGTAACTGGGGAGACTTACAGTATTCAGAACAGCAGACACTATAACTAGGGAGACTGACAGTATTCAGAGCAGCAGCCACGGTAACTAGGGAGACTGACAGTATTCAGAGCAGCAGCCACGGTAACTAGGGAGACTGACAGTATTCAGAACAACAGCCACTGTAACTGGGGACACTGACAGTATTCAGAACAGCAGCCACTGTAACTGGGGAGACTGACAGTATTCAGAACAGCAGCCACTGTAATTAGGGAGACTGACAGTATTCATAAGAGCAGCCACTGTAACTGAGGATACTGACAGTATTCAGAACAGCAGCCACTGTAACTGGGGAGACTGACAGTATTCAGAGCAGCAGCCACTGTAACTAAGGAGATTGGCAGTATTCGTAACAGCAGCCACTGTAACTGGGGAGAGAGACTGACAGTATTCAGAGCAGCAGCCACTGTAACTAAGGAGATTGGCAGTATTCATAACAGCAGCCACTATAACTAGGGAGACTGACAGTATTCAGAACAGCAGCCACGTTAGCTCCTTCATGTTACTTTCTGATCATCACATTCCCTTCGTCATGCATCCGGAGTGTATTAATACGGTGATCCGGTTATAAAAGTAAAATGTCTTGCCCTTCAATGTCGCCTGCGACATATACATATCCGGTTCTACGCCTCTCACCAGCGCCATTAACCGATTGTTCAATTTTTTCTTTTCCCTTCATTTGTATTTGTATTTTTTTTTCTTATTTTCCTTCTTTCTTACTGATGTCCTTATGAAACAGGTTTTTGTAGCGGTTTGGATTTCAGCCTGACAGCCGTTGCCATGTCAGATTTCTCGTTGTTTCCCTCGCGTTTTTTAACATCGCTGCGTAACTGCGTCCTTCCAAATCCTTCTATTCACTGCAGTTCGTCATATTTTTAGACGCGCCCACAAAATTGCCAAAAGCGACTATTAGTTTCGTCCTGTCCATCTGTCTGTCCGTCCGCACGGAACAACTCGGCTCCCACTGGACGGATTTAAATGAAATTTGATATTTGAGTGTTTTTCGAAAATCTATCGAGAAAATTCAAGTTCAATTAAAATCTGACAAGAATAGCGGGTACTTTACATGAAGACCAATGTACATTTTTTATCATATCTCCCTCATTTCTTCTTAGAATGAGAAATGTTTCGGAGAAAAATTGTAGAGAAAATAAAAAAACGCATTTTTAGTTTTTTTTTTTAAATCCTGCTGTTTTTCAGACAATGTTGAAAACTGCTGTAGAGTCGGACATTCCCCAGATGACAATATAATATCGCTCATTCGCTTTGCATGCTGGATACCTAAGGCTACAGACATGCCTTCAGAACATGTAACGTTTATTGCTCTTCCACTACAACAATGGTTACATGGACGTACCTCAGTATTGCGTTACACGTACATTGCCGGTATTGTTTACAACTCTTGCGACGTTATAGACGTATAACCTTTGTAACTACAACACTGTCATGGGGTAATGTAGGAATCAAGGGAGGCAGTTCGTTCTCTGGACCTCCTCAACAGCCACCTGTGTCTCTGTCCGACCTTCCTAGCAGCTTCGGTATTGCAGACACCAGTTGAATTCCGATCGCTGATTTACCTAGCCGATCTCACAAAGTTGATTGCATGGTACATTCATCACCGTCCAAATACCTGTTCCTCTTAACACATATCACATGGTGATTGTCCCTTTTTTGTCATCATCGTGCTGCGTCTTGATACGAACAGCGAATCCTTTCGAAGTTTCGTTATGACAAACAGAATGTAAAATTATATACAACATAAACCAACAAAATGCACAATTTTATGAATCATTATTTAATATCCGATGTCTGCTACATGTTTCGGTGTGAGCAGCCCCCCATACTGCTCACAACGTTGCATGTAACACATACCATAACTGCATATACAGCAGTCTCCCTGAGGATGAACTCAGGAGTTTCGAAACATGTGGAGGACATCAGAAATTAAATATCAATTTATAAAGTTGTGCATTTCGTTGGTTTGTGTTGTATAATTTTATCACAAAGCACGGTGCAAAAAGCATAACATTCAGAATTTAGAAGCAGGCAATGGTGTGTGGGCTGAGGGCTGCAGACCAGCGTTTGTTGTTTTCACTGCGCAGTGGAGATGCTGGTTGTCATTGTTTCTGTTGGATTTCTTTCTGATTCCTCATTATGTCAACTCTCACTCCTTATCTCCTTCTTGATAACTATATATTCTTGTACAGAGGTCACGTAAATAGCCCCAGGGATGGTGGGGACGACAGGCCTCCAGATTTCCGCTCGCTGCCGACTGTTGTATTCGCCTCCAGCTTCCTGTGCCCTGAGTTAACCATCCGTCAGCATTCGTCGCCATCGAAGGTTATCATGTGATTGTCACTACCAACATATGTGTGAACAGCGTGGCTAGATTACTGGGGGGTTGGAAGTGTAGGGGTGGATTCATGTGTTCTCAGTACAGGCTCAGGGCAGACGTTGTTTCCGCCGTCCTGTTCTGTAAGAGCAGACTGAAGTCAAGCAATGCCTGCTATCATTCGGACAGAATCTTGTCTTCCAGTTTGTTATCCAAAAATTTAAAGATTGAGATATACAGAACTATAATTTTTGGCTGTTTTGTATGGGTGTGAAACTTGGTCGCTCACAATGAGGGAGGAACGTAGATTGAGAGTGCTTGAGAATAGGGTGTTGAGGAGAATATTTGGGCCTAAGAGGGACGAGGTAAAAGGGGAGTGGAGAAAACTACATAATGAGGAACTTAATGATTTGTAATCCTCGCCCAATATTGTTCGGGTGATCAAATCGAGAAGAATGAGATGGGCGGGGCATGTAGCGCGTATGGGTGAGAGGAGAGGCATATACAGGGTTTGCTAAGGAAACCTGAGGGAAAGAGACCACTTAGGAGACCCATGCGGAGATGGGAGAATAATAGTAAGATGGATCTTCAGGGAGTGAGATGTGGGGGTATGGACTGGATCGAGCTGGCTAAGGACAGAGACAGGTGGCGGGCACTTGTGAATGCGATAATGAACCTTCGGGTTCCATAAAACGCGGGAAATTTCTTGACTAGCTGAGAACCGGTTAGCTTCTCAAAAAGACTGTGTTCCATGGAGTGAGTAAGTTAGGAGAAAGAGACAGATAGAGAAGAAAGGCTAAGGTTTGTGAGCAAAGTGGCACCGTGCATTGTGGTATATAGGTACAGACGTTTCGGAACGACCTCTCTACTCCATGTTCGGTGTAGACGAAATGAGAGGGAGCGGGTTGTTCTGAAACGTTTGTACCTATCTAACAAACCACACGTGGTCACTTCGCACAAGGCCGTACTGTAAGAGCGAAGCCCTCAACATCATGATCTATCGGCTGAGCGTAGCCGCTGCAGTGATGCATTACATTTTCTGCAGTACGTATTGCACTGGTCAAGAACGCAGATAGTCGCTGGCCATAACTAGCAATTATAGGCACCAGACGGCAATAGCATGGGTGCAGCAGCTGATGTTAGACACGCTTGGCTGATGCAACAAAAGAGGTCAAACAAGTTTCTGCTCGTTAGGAGGCTTGTCTTGTACAGCGTACGCCATTGGTTGTTGCGAAGCCAGGCCCCTCAAACGTAGATGGTAACGTCACTGGAAGCCACCATGAAAAATAAAAGGGGTTTTTCGTCATAGGTTTTCGTTTTTTTTTTTTTTTTTTTTTTTTTTTTTTTTTTCGCTTACGATGCTTTCATAATCGGGCAAAACTTTGAGATATGGCAAATTAGTTGGCGGTGGATTTACTGAAATTGATGTGTCCTTCGAAATTAATTTCTCTACTTGCTGTAGCCGCGCTTTGGATACGCATAAATGTTTGTTGTAACGGGCATGGTGTCTGACGGTAGGGAGAATTGGCGTGCATTTAACCCTTTAAATTCCAAGTTAACCTTGATTTACGTTATTTGGAGATTCATTTTTTAACGCGCAGTACACCTATTCCGTCTCTGTTATACAAACCAGTCAGGTAATTTTGTATAGGGAAATAATCGCTGTTTGTTCTCAGATCCACACAAAACACATAAATACACTGTGTGGGCAGGACGGAGAATTGTTGAATGTTAAACTGGCGGTACATATAGTGACCACTGGGCTCATAATTGGCAAATTGACCTGGGCTATACCTTAACCCTTTAAATGCAAGGAATAACCTGAATTATATATGAAAACCCAGCCCGTACCGCGCAGTAAACACGTCCCCTCTCTGTTATACAAACCAGTCAGTTAATGCGGTACAGGGAAATAATCACTGTTTGTTCTGAGATCCACACAAAACCCATAAATACACTGTGTGGGCAGAACGTAGAGTTGTTGAATGTTAAGCTGGTGGTACATATAGTGACCACTGGGCTTTAAAGGGTTAATTTTCTGTGTGATGTGAGAACTGAATTTAACCTGAATTACATATGAAGATACGGTCCGTACCGCGCAGTAAACACACTCCGTCTCGGTTATGAAAACCAGTCAGTTAATGCTGTATAGGGAGTTTGTTCTCAGATTCACACAAAACACATAAATGTACTGTGTGGGCAGAACGTAGAGTTGTTGAATGTTAAACTGGTGGTACATATAGTGACCACTGGGCTCATAATTAGCAAATTCACCGTGGTTATACCCTAACCCTTTAATGCAAGGAATAACCTGAGTTACATTTAAAGATCCAGTCCGTACCGCGCAGTAAATCCAGACAGTCAATGCTGTATAGGGAAGTAATCGCTGTTTGTTCTCAGATCCACACAAAACACAAATACACAGTGTGGACAGAACGTAGAATTGTTGAGTTTAAAACCTGTTGGTGCATCACGTAACCAGTAGGCTTTAAAAGGTTAATCCAAATGTCGACTCTGTATAGCCCGGTAAACTGACAGCACTGTGACGTCGAACGTAGTCGAAGTTGTACCGCGTATCGCAAATTACCGGGTGCAAGCCGCTGTATTTACTGCCCAAGCTAACCCCAGCTCTTACTGCAGGCATCTACAATACTTCCTTTCGTCTCAAGAATGTACTCCAGTCCGAAAACCCCGCATTAAATTTTAGTGGTCTGTATGCTTGGTCCAGAATCTTTTGTCTTCCGGTTTGCTATCCAAAAAGTTCAAGATTGTGATATACAAAACTATAATTCTTCCTATTGCTTTGTATGGGTGTGAAACTTGGTCGCTCACATTGAGGGAGGAACTTAGGCTGAGGGTGTTTAAGAATAGGGTGCTGAGGAGAATATTTGGGCCTAAGAGGGACGAGGTAACAGGGGAGTGGAGAAAAGTACATAATGAGGAGCACAATGATCTCTACTGATCTCCCAATATTGTGCGGGTGATAAAATCGAGAAAAATTATATGGGCGGGGCATGTATCGCGTATGGGGAGAGGAGAGGCGTATATAGGGTTTTGGTAGGGAAACCTGAGGGAAAGAGATCAGTTGGAAGACCCAGGCCTAAATGGGAGGATAATATTAAGATGGATCTTCAGGAAGTGGGATGTGGGGATATGGACTGGAGCGAGCTGGCTCATGATAGGGACAGGAGTTGGACACTTGTGAATACAGTACTGAACCTTCGGATTCCATAAAACGCCGGGAATTTCTTGACTAGCTGAGAACCGGTTAGCTTCTCAAGAATACCTCTGCTCCATGGAGTAAGTAAGTAAGTTTGGGGGCCGAACCGCGGGGTGTGCGGCGACCTGATTTACGCCACTGCAGTGGGGGTGGTGATCATGTTGGCGGATGGAGGTATTGCTCCACCCATTCTTAACTTTGGCACTAGATGCTGGTGAGTGGTGAGCCTGACGTTCCAACCGCTTTTTCCCCGGCCACACGGCCCCTTGGTATTCATGAAATGGGATGCTGGGTGAACCCCAAAGCTAATCTAGGCGCTGTGGAGTAGAGCGACTCCCATGCCCCTGCCAGGAACCAGAGAGCTAAGGGCAGTGTGACGAATATTGGAAGGGCGTGATTGGTTGGGCTGTCTTGTGCACACGTTTGTTGTCGTGAATTCGCCCTTAGCAATTCTCACATTTGCAGCGTGTACTGCGGTGTCATATGTCTGTTCGTATGTGTTCATTTAATGATACTGTCCGTCGGTCGGTCAGGACATCAGCGTCGAATGGTGGCATGACCAGTAAGAACTGAACTGGAGGGGATGTGGAAGGAGCAGTCGTCAGTTGGTTTGAGATACTGCCCCGCGTCTTGCCTGTAAGCACTGGAATGTACCACGAAAAACCCGAATTTGAACTCGGCACATATCGAATATAGCTCTAGAAAGGTAGCCACTCGACCACACTCAAATTTGAAACGCGTATGAGATTTGGTCAAACAAGACAGGCAATGTACGTATAACGTAACTTGGAGGCGCGTTCGTGTAACCATTGTTGCAGTGGAAAAGCAATTATTGTTACATATTCTGAGTGTGTGTTTGTAGCCTTAGGTATCCAGCACGCAAACAGCATGTGCCGTATTGTATCATGATCTGCGGCCTGTCTGGTTGTTCCGTATTTTTCCACATTTTCTCATAAACGGCACGATTTTCGAAAGAAAAATAAGTTGTTGGACATAAAATGTGTGTTTTGATTTTCTGTGCAACGTTTGGCTGAAAAATTTGTCATTCTATGAAGTAGTGAGCGAGATATGATAAAAATTATGTAGGTCTTTACGTAAAGTACCCATTATTCTTGTCATATTTTAATGAAACTTGAATATTCTGGGCAGATTTTCGAAAAATATTCAAATATCAAATTTCATGAAAATCGGTCCAGTGGGAGCCGAGTTCTATGAGGACGGGCAGACGGAGAGACAGACCCTGACGAAGCTAATAGTATCTTTATAGTAATTTGACGAACGCGCCTAACGACGGTCGTCTTCCCTCAAAGTTACGCTGAGGGAGACGTAATTTCCCGTGTGCGTTTGTTCACACACAGTGCTCAAAACGTGGAATTTGGCGGTGCTGCTCATACAGTGTAAACCCGGAAGTGAGGTGGAGGGGGAGTGTGGCTTCGTAGGTGTGAAACATCGCCCCAGACACTACAAGGATTTGTAGGTGTAATGACGCAACTGCCACTGCAGCTTGCGCCAGTCTGCGTCAGCAGTTAATGTTTAAGTGGGTACAATGAAATTGACCGTACGTGAAGTGACGACGTAGAACTAGCGGCAGTGTTTACTGCGTTCTTAGAATTTGTCTTTATTACTGTCTGTCTTTTCTTTCGTCTAGCAGCTATTACAGACCGCCTCTTGGTCTAGTGGTCAGAGTTTCTGGCTACAGATACAGAGGTCCCGGTCTCGATCCCCGGCGCTACCAGATTTTCTGAGTAGTAGTGAGTCTGGAACGGGGTCCACCCAGCCTCGTGAGGTCAATTGAGGAGCTACTTGAATGAAAAAAGTAGCGGCTCCAGGTCTAGAAAACAGAGATTAACGGCTGTGGGGACCCGTTGCGCTGACCAC
>Ga0123354_10020682_pt1 | contig 10355 bp, 7 predicted proteins | sample TergutLab28metaG_2_FD_97872 | JGI IMG/M metagenome (GOLD analysis project Ga0123354, IMG submission 97872) | Labiotermes labralis P4 segment gut microbial communities from Petit-Saut dam, French Guiana - Lab288 P4 | ecosystem: Host-associated > Arthropoda: Insects > Digestive system > Gut ...
CCTTCTTCTTCTTCTTCTTCTTCTTCTTCTTCTTCTTCTTCTTCTTCTTCAGGCACTGAACTTCCTTTATCGGTTTAAAGTTATGGCCTTCTCAGCGACATCTTTCCATTTCCCTCGATCCTGGACGCAGATTATCCATTTTTTAACCTTCATTTGGCAAATATCCTGTTTGACGTTATCCTCCCATCGATACTTGGGTCTTCATTGTGATCTTTTGGTTGGAGGATTCCATTTAAATATCTTCTTGACTGTTCTGATATCTGGCATTCTCTGTACGTGACCAAACCAGCTTAGTCTTTGAGCTTTAATACAGTTGACTATATTTGTATGTTTTATCAGTTTATCAAATTCTTCGTTAGTTTTAATCCTCCATATTCAATTTTCTTCCGTAGGCCCAAATATTCTTCTTAAAATTTTCCTCTCAAAGACCAGCAAATTCTGAATTGTGGTTTCTTTCAGCACCCTTGTTTCTGAGACGTATGTCACTGTTGATCTTATGACAGTTCTGTATAATTTTAATTTAGAGCTCTTAGTGACTAATCTACTTTTAAAGAACTTTTGGTTTGCGTAGTAACTCTTTCTGTATTTGGATTCTCAATATAAGCGAATGTTACATGATACGATTTAATGTAGTTTACGATCTCGTCTGTTAGTGAGATTTGTATGTGGATGAAAAAGGAAAACTCGCATTTCTAAATGCCTAAAACGAATACTCTTGAGAGTGTTTTACGTTACCTATTTTTAATGGGAAATTTAAGCGTTCTAAATGACAGTTACAAGTTTTGAGTTTCTCTTCCACTATTTTTACCTCGTTAGTGGCAGAAAATTGATATTGGCAATGAACTATCTGTTTGTGTATTTTATTTAAGTAATACACCAACAAATGCACATACATATAGTCTTCAATGATGTAAAATTTACATTAAAACACTTAAAACGTTCCTACATGTTTCGATCATAGATCATCCTCAGCATACTTTGTTCCTTGTTAAAATTACAGTTTAAAACACTTAGTGATTTACTTCGTTATGTTAATCACTTAGGATGTATGGTTCTTTTAGAGTTAGAAGTGTTCAAGCTATAATGGTAATTGCGAATCCCAAGATGTCCTTTACCGTGAAGTAGGGGTGGAATGGGATTTTGTCTGTATTTTTATTTAGTCCTAGCGGATTATTTGATCCTGTTTGGAGCAGGAATAGTAAGTAAAGTATTCTCCCTGAGGATGATCGTATGATCGAAACATGTGGGAGCGTTTTAAGCGTTTTAACGTAAATTTTAGATTATTAGAGACTATATATGTACATTTATTGGTGTGTCACTTAAATAAACTATAAAATGCACGGAGCAACGATAAAGATGTCTGTTTCTGTATTAAAACAAGTTCTGGGAGTCTGTTACTTGTATTTCCATTAATATATCACCTCCACCTTGGCTTGTCGTGTTCTGTTTTTTTTACGTGTGCGTAATAAATGTCCAGTTCTGGCCTATTTATATGTAACTTTGTCTGATCTGTACTTACTTCGTGAGTGTGTAAAATTTTACTGCTGTCGCTTGAATATTGCGTTAAATTTCCCCCTTCGGTATAAATTTTGCCATTTGCCAATTGCCGTTGGTGTGAAGCCTTCTTTTCTTTGTGTCAGCATGATCTTACTACCAGTAAAGGTAAAATTTATGATATCTGATAAAATTTAACATTATAATTTTCTGTTTGTTCTGACTGTATTTACAGTGTGAGCATACCTAGAATTTTAATGTATCCACAGTAGAAACCATTAGAATTTATGCAGGTTTCCAGCAGGTGGGTCTGTGACCCTTTCTCTGAATTTCTTATGGTTTTTTTTCATAATCAACTTCTATGTAAAAACATATTTACATGAGAGACGGGTAAAGCTGCTGTATGAGGCTTTTGTTCCCGAGACGACGTAATGGTTTCTTACATAGTCAACAAAGCTCATTCCTTATTGAAGGGGATGTATCGTTCTGCGCAAGGGAACGGCCGGTGTGTGCGGCTGATGTGTGCCTCGCCACTGATGTTGTGATGATGTTTTCTTGCTGTACTTTCAAACAAAACAAAACACACACAGACCAATTACAACGCGTTACCGTATTTTATTTGCATATTTATCCTGCTGTAAACTTAGAACTTTATTTCATATAAACATTTAGCTTTCCTTTGATTAGCGGAATTGTAAAATACATCGTCTGTTGTGTTGTAAAGTCTAATGGATGTAAGCGTAGAGAAGAAAACCAACTGGATGCTACTGAATGCTTTATTGCACTTATAATCTGGTGAACATGTTTCGGGCACTTATATGACCATCATCAGCAGCTCGAGACTATAATTGTGTTATTGCCGCATATGGTGTGTAATGCCTTGGTTGCTGGTGGTCGGTTGTTCCGAGCAGAGCAGCAGGCTATGGGTCCGGGACGAGGGAAATTTCCCTTGAGAATGAAAACATGGAACAGCTGTAATTCAACCATAGATTGGAAATGATGTGGGTGGTCTTATTCGTCAAATCTCCATGGACTAATTCGGAGTTTTTTTTACCTGCACGATTACCACCGTGGGCCGGGATAACTCAGTTGGTATAGCTACTCGCTACAGGCTGGGAGGTCCAGGGATCGAATCCCGGTGGGGGGAAGAGATTTTCTGCACCCGTCCAGACAGTCCCTGAGCCCCACCCAGCCTCCTGTAGGACGGGTATCGGGCTCCCAGGGGTAAAGCGGCTTGGGCGTGGCGTTGACCACCTACCCCTTCTAGAGCCGTGGTTAAAGAAAGAGTACAGCTATACATCTCCTCCCCCTCTGGACCTTCGTGGCCTGTTGTAGGGTGACCTTTACCATTCCCTTTTGCACCATCACCACTTGTACTTTTCTAGTTGTCTAGTACTCCGGAGGAGAAGCGTTCAGAACGTGAAACTGAACTCTGACCTCCATTTGGAACGCTGACACAGAATCCTCGGGCGCCTACTTCCACGTGTTGTGTTTGAACACATATTGTTTACGTGTTAAATCCTCAACAAAAACGCCAATCTCTTTTGGCAGTCGGTAGACATATTAATTCCTTGGAATTTCATGGCGGTTGCCACTCAAGTGTCAGCCTTCCCTTCATATGCCATGCAGGATAACAAGTTTGTTCTGACGATTTCACCTGAGCTATCAACTTGAAGACAGAGGCAGCACTTCCCTGCGAAACGCTGGAAAAATCTTATTATCCTCTTCGGCGTAAATATCCGGAAGGCTATCTCTTGAGACTAGCTACATTTGGGAACGGTCTTGGTTGCGATCCAAGCAGTGGTCATTGAAACATTTCACTACACGACCTCAGTTTGGACTTTTTACGACACGTGCAGTCCGCTGTGGATTTATACCTCGTATAACCTTAAGCTGGCCACTCTAATTTACCTCCGTGATTCGGAATAAGTGGAGCCTAACTTGGCATTCTAATTTTTCAGTGACGTATCTTTGCGAAATTTGAAGTTCTGTCATCAGTGCTAATGACGGTTCATGTCTTCTTGGGATGATACGCTGTATAGAGTGACAGCCGACGTTTCGGAAAGGCGTAGTGCTTTCATCTTGGAAGGTAAAACGGTGAAGTTGAAGGCACTACACCGCTCCGAAACGTCGGCAACCAGTCGATACAGCGTAATATTCCAGGAAATTTGAAATATTAATTTTTCTTTCACAATCCATCTTTGTATGGTTGCTCGGGACCTTTCGGACACTCGGAAGCGGTCAAGCCGCCATTTTTCTTACCCCTCGACGTCATAAAACGTCAACCTTAGTGGCTGCTCCGTCCCCAGGCGATGTCCTCGTTGCTATAGCTGTTTTACGTTATCCATTACATTAGCGGTTTCCCCGAATTTCTCCCTTGTAACTCAGTGTTACAGTGGCTACTTCTTGGGACACCACAGGTGATCTGAAAAATTTCATTTGCCGATTGCTTCGTTTTTTATAGCCCTTCTTTATAATCCACTCATTTGGTTCGGCCACTCTTTTGTTAAATCTTGATTCATTGTTTGTGTTAACGCACAGATTGAGTGCGAATGGAGGAAGCCCACATGACGCAGGCCTGTATGAGTTCACAGCGTGGTCCCAAACTATAAAGGTGCGTGTCTGTTGGTATAACCGTGTTCACGACGGCTTATCCCTGGACACTACTAGTGCTTTGCCACACTCTGTTTATTTACTTTGTGTGTGCGGTTAGGATTTTGCCCATGGTCGTAAATTTAAGCTCATTGCGTCAACCTGATTTAGGGACAGTGTAAGCTGTAGGACGTACTTGGCATTTAGATTTGCCGCTCTCAGTTGAGAATCTGTCCGTGTTTGAAGTAATCTTGTGCACCCCTGTTTGAAGATTGAAAGATAACGTGTAATTTAAGCGTAAAACCGCTTCTTTGCATGCCATAAAGGCATATGAAGAGGACAGAGACATGACTCCACACAGAGGTAACTACGGCATAACAATGAGGTAAATGGTTAGGCTCACTCCCAGGCCGATTTACCCTCGTGGGAAGTGCTCCCGTTACCCATGGAATAGGAGGCTGTGTGGCTCTCAGAACCTGTGTAGACACTTCGAAGTAGCGATAAGTATCTTGCGTCCACCAGGAATCGAACCATGATTCATCGGTAACGAAACCCGTATCTAGGTCGGTGTCCCGGTTGAGCTAAGCCTGCTCCATAAAGCGATAAAAGGAGGCCTTCTAGAAATCTCTCTGTATGATAGAGCCTATGAGAATTTAAGGGACAACTAATATTAGGGCCAATAGAGGAATCTTGAGCTGCATAAACAAACTGTGATGAAATCAGATCGGTAAATTGGCTTGTCATATTTTATCCTGCCTTTATGCAAAACGAGGGGGACCGCGGTGACACAGTGGTTAAGGTGCTGTGCTACAAATCGGTAGGTCGTTGGTTCGATCCCAGCTGGTGTCATTGGAATTTTTCATTGACATAATCCTTCCGATCGCACTATGGCCCTGGGGTCTACTCAGTCTCTAACAGAAATGAGTACCAGAAGCATTTCCTGGGGGTAAAGGCGGCCGGTGCGTAAGGCTGGCAGCCTTACCATCATCCTGTGCCGTTGTCATGAAATCTGGGAACCTTAACTTCCTGGAACCCTCTGGACCCCTCCAGGCCTGTAACGGGACTGCTTTACCTTTTTATGCAAAACGAAGGTTCTCCCACTTTTTATGGAATCCGAAAGTTTATGATCGGATTCACAAGCGTCCATTATTGGACCTTCTCAGCCAGATGAATGTAGTCCAGAAAGTCGCTTCCTGATCTCTTCAGGTGGGTTTTGATATTACGATTCTGCGGTTTTGATAAACAGTCTCTGCTAATATCACGTATGCATTTTTGATAAATTTTACTTTGCCACAAAAACACATGTAACACGTACGCTTCAAAATGGGAATGAGGTGGAGAAATGTGTACCCTGTTTTTTATTCTGGTAAATATAGCTCATGATGGCCAATTGTTTTTAGCCGAAACATGTAGCGTTATAAAGGTAAAACAGTCCCGTTACAGGCCTGGAGAGGCCCAGAGGGTTCTGAGGAAGTTAAGGTTCCCAGATTACATGACAACGGCACAGGATGGTGGTAAGGTTATCAGCCTTACGCACCGGTCTCGTTTACCCCTAGGAAATACTCCTGGTACTCATTTCTGTTAAGGGCTGAGTTGACCCCAGGGCCATAGACATGTAGCGTTTTACTTGCTGCATATAACGTTGTGATGACTGATAGCATAGAGATTGAGTAGAGCTTTACAACGAACCAAATACAGTTAAAGTAATAAAATCCAGTAGACTGTGGTGGGCTGGCCATGTTGTGCGAATGAATGGTAACGAATTACCTAAAAAGATATTGTGGACGAGCCCTGGAGGTCAACGAGGACGTGGCCGACGGAAATCAAGATGGATTGACAGATTGGAGGACGACACAAGTAAACTGGGTTGTATAAATTGTCGGGCGGATGTCCAGGGCAGAGGTCGCAGGCGACATTTGCTTGAGAAGGCCCAGGGCTGTAGAGCCGATGATGATGATGATGATGATGATGATGATGATGTTGACTGATTGCTACTTCCTTTTGTATTGAAGTTAAAAAAAACTTTAAGTATGTACATCGGACGGATTAACTTCGCTATGTTGTCAGATGCATACGTAGGCTCAGTCAGACTGGAAACTCGCCAGACTATAACTTTCTTAGCTTTGGCGGCCCTACAGAACATAATGTAATTTTATGATAATTGTGTGTTGTCGTTACCAAGGACATGTTGGCGCCCCGGCGAGCTAATAATTTGGTGCTCTTCAAACTGATATTTTTTAAATACATTTTCGGTCTGTGACAGGGCTGGCGAATATTTTTTTTTTTTTAGCCTCGTACCCAAAATGCGGGTAATTTTCGGAGAAATTCTTTCGCGTGTGGACACCTGAGATTACTAACACAAGATTCCCGATTATTCCAGCGACGTCTTAGTACTCTGTAGTTTGGCGCCTAGGGCAGATGCCCGGATGGAACCTCTCTTAGTCCGGCCTTGCATTTTACTGTGCCACTTTCTATGTTAAGTAAAATAAGAAAGGAGGGAACTGCGGTGTGGAGCCTATTATAACTAATCTCGTCACGTGAAGCCAATATGTCTTATCAGTATGGCTTCCCTTATGTTTTACCTGATGACGTAGACAGATCGTTTGTCAAAAACCTGATGCTTCTCAAAACTTTATATTCTTAATCAATTAAGTGTGTTAGTTGTATTTTACGTCACGCTGCATAGACAACCGGTATGGGAAACGTATAAATTTGCACCTGAAAACGTACATGCGGTATTTTTTTTGTCACATTTGGCACTGTTTTCCCAAGACTGTAACGGTAGTTGAGTAAGGAAAAAGAAGAAAACTTCTCGTATCCTACAGCTTAACCCACGCCTCCTCTACTACTCGCCTCGCTTCATTGGGTTTCCAATAATTCACATCTTCACATTCACGCAGTGCTCCAGGGTTCTCACTAGCCGTAGCGATCCTATCTCTTCGATCTTCCCCACCAGCACTTCCAAAACAGATATCGTGGCGTAACAACATTGAAAACTGCTGAGCTACGGACTTTGTATAACAGATAAGTCTAAACGCTGTCTGCTTTACTAATAGTATTAAAAGTTGGTTGATATATTCGTTTCTGTACGACATATCTCTTGCGCCTTCCGGCAGATATGAAGAAACTTCGCCTAAAGCCAGAGCAAACCGCGTTCTTATTCCAATATTTCAATTTGTTCACATATTAAACCCATATCTGTATTGTACTTACTTCCAGGAGGGGAGGCTTTATCCAGTACGTCTGTATTTTATCTACTGCCCTCTTCGTAACGAATTTAGTGCACCCTCCCTAGAAGCTAATAGTCGTTCAACTAGTAATCTCTCTCCTTTAATGTCATTCTTAGGGTCATTATCGTGTCCACATGGAACCATTACCTGACTTTTCTGAGCCAGATGGGTCTAGTCCGTATCCTCAAACGATAATTTTAAGATCCATTTTAATATTGTCAAACATTATACTACAAACCCTCTGAACTGGTCTCATCTGTTACGGTGTTCTGACCAATAATACGTATGCATTTTTTATAGTAGACGAGTACAATCGTTCTAAACCTCGCTACACCATCTACCGGCAGTTGTTGACCCTGATAATGTTTGGTGAAGGGTACAAATTATGAATCTCGTAAGTATGGAAATCTTTAAATATCTGTCCGAGAACTTTGTTCTGAAACTCACTTATTGTATGTTGGAAGGACAATAGACCAATTTTCACGCTTGTACCGGGAGTGCTGATAAGTCCTTAGCCCGACTTACTTCCCAGTGTCGTAGGACGGAATCGATAGTTTCGTTGGAAGCTAAACTACTGCTCAGGTCATATAATATGTGCTTGCTGCAGACTCTCAAGAATCTTTAGAGGGATGAAAGGCAACGTATACGTTTAATTTTCACGTAAGAATTATCAGTTTGTGCTAAGGACTTATCAGCATCCCTGTACAAGGCAACAAACGGTATACGCTGCTCTTCTAGATATGAACTCTGAGAACAGTTTATGCACTGAATGGTACCAAGCTTTCGAAGAATGCTGTTCATTGTGTGTGTTCTTACTAGTAGAAGTTGAAGGGGGAATTTGATTTCGTTCTTCCCAGTTCAGTGGGCTTAATTTAAAATTGTCTAAAGAACACGTTGTTCGTACTAGCACGTACACAAATTGAATCGCGTGACATAAAAGACGGATCTCATGGAGCGCGTTACTTGAGAAATGTTTGATATGGTGATTATTTAACTAAATGCAATTGAAATGTGGAGTGAATGGATTTGCAGTAAACGAATACGAGACTAGCGGAAATTGCGTTTAAGAAATAAGTTGGTCCAGCACCATTGGAGTACGCATTTACACTTTTGTGCTATAGTCTGTCACGTTCATACGTTATTTACCCTTATTGCAGAATCGACCACGTCATGTTTCATTCGATATTTTACTCAACCCACGAATCAAAATGTGTCCCAGCACCAACCGTGCATTTTCTATAGAATATACAGCCGTTAGCTACGAACCCCTTTTTTTGTGTGTCATAAAATGTCTTACGATTTACGCATTTTTTTTCTGTTTTACAATTAATATTGTGAGCCGGTATAGCGACTGGCTACGGATTATAGGGTTTGGGTTTCGAACCCCGCTTGGGAGCGACATCTTACGCACCCGCCCAGACTGGCTGTGGAGCCCACCCTGCTTCCTGTACGGCGTGTTCCGGGTCTCGTTCCCGGGCGCAAAACAGCCGGTGCTTGGCATTAACCATCTACCTCCCTATAGCGCAGAGGTTAAAGAAAGAGTAGAGGTGTAGGTTCCGTATCCCCGTCTGTGCCCAAATGGCTGTACCTTTACTGTACAATTAATATTACTGTGATATGAGTTTTATTATCCCACAGGATTGTGACGCACTTTGTAACTGCAAAGAGTCGGAAATGTACGAGAAAAACTAAGCAGTTAAATTACTTTCACACGATTTAATATCCGCTTATTCGAATTAATGATATTCCCATATGTTCTGCTCAACTGTTCTGAATGGTCTGAGGTTCCGGCTATATGTAACACGTTGCGTTCTGTTTGGAAGGCTGCTGTGATACGATTCGGGCAGTTATTGCTCTCTGTTTCATGAGACGCGGATACAAGCCCGTAGCCAATCAACAAGAAGAAGATACCATTGGGAGAATATGAGAGCCTGTAGACGGCGAAATTCAATTACCTGGATTTCGCTTTTAGGATCCGAGTTTACTTTCGTATCATAAGCATTCTTTTTTATGTCTTCTCATTTTTGTCGTGGTACGTTTCTTTATACCTGATAGACGCCCTGTTGGGGCTTAAACAGTTCTGCCCATGTCGTGTGCATAATCAAGATGAACGTTCATATTCTCTGATGTAAAAGTAAAGCAATCCCATTACAGGCCTGGACAAGCCCTGAGGGTTCCAGGAGGTTGAGGCTCCCAGGTAAGGTATCAAGACAATCAGCACATTAAGGTTGTTAGTTATACGCACCGGCCGCCTTACCCTCCCTCCTCCCCCCCAGGAAATATTCCTGGTACTTATTTCTGTTAGAGCCTGAGTCAACCCCAGTGCCATAGTGCGGTCGGAAGGATTATGTCTATGAAAAATTCGAATAACACCATCGGGAATCGAACTCGCGAACTTGTGGCTTGTAGCGCAGTGCCCTCAACCAACTGCGCCACCGCGTACCCGTACTCTCTGAGGTACTCCTCTGAAATTGATTCATAACATTGCTTGAGGCAAGCAGGAAGTGACTTGTAATGTTCAGCTTAAAGACCAGCTTTGTTAAATGCTTGTAAGGAGGCCTGGTGCGTAAATACACCAGGAGAAGGCTGGCTTGTGTCTGAGTGTCATCACCAGACTGCGAGACATAAATCATAGTGTGCATATGAAGATGGCTTATGAATCTTCAAAAATATGACTGAAATAAAGTTGGATGGAACGACGGAAGGCAGAGAAAATTGTGTTCACGGATAAATTAATAATAATAATAATAATATTAAACTGCAATTGGTTTGTCACCCGGTGGCAGTGGTTATTTTACACGTGTACAAAATATGAAGCTAGTTACTAATAAATTTAAGTCGGGAGGGCTACATGAGAAGCATGTAGTGGCAACTTGGAATCTTGGGAACCATCTCAGCACTTGCTTATAGACACAAGGAAACCAAGAAAAACGTGTGTCGAGGTGGCCGGTCGCAGGACCTTCCGAATACTGACTTCTAGCCAGCAGTCCGGCATCTAAAGTAAAAACAGCAATACACACATAGTACAACAAATACACA
>Ga0123354_10020684_pt1 | contig 10355 bp, 6 predicted proteins | sample TergutLab28metaG_2_FD_97872 | JGI IMG/M metagenome (GOLD analysis project Ga0123354, IMG submission 97872) | Labiotermes labralis P4 segment gut microbial communities from Petit-Saut dam, French Guiana - Lab288 P4 | ecosystem: Host-associated > Arthropoda: Insects > Digestive system > Gut ...
ATCTCGCTCGGCGGCATGGTCTACAAGGGCAGCGCTCGCGTGGGCGGCGACAAGTTCGACGACGCCATCGTCAACTACATCCGCCGCAACTACGGCATGCTGATCGGCGACCCGACCGCCGAGCAGATCAAGAAGGAAATCGGCAGCGCCTTTCCCGGCAGCGAGATCCGGGAGATGGAAGTCAAGGGCCGCAACCTTTCCGAAGGCGTGCCGCGCAGCTTCAACATCAGCAGCAACGAGGTGCTGGAGGCGCTCACCGAGCCGCTCAACAGCGTGGTTTCCGAAGTCAAGAAAGCGCTCGAAGCCACCCCGCCCGAATTGGGCGCCGACATCGCCGAGTGCGGCATGATGCTGACCGGCGGCGGCGCCCTGCTGCGCGATCTGGACCGCCTGCTGGCCGAGGAAACCGGCCTGCCCGTGCTGGTGGCCGAAGACCCCCTGACCTGCGTGGTGCGCGGCTGCGGCATGGCGCTGGAGCGCATGGAGCACCTGGGTAACATCTTCACCAACGAAGATTGACGCCCTGTGTGCAGGGAACTTCGGGAGCCGCCCTGCCGTCCGCCTACTCATGCCGCTGGAGACTCTGGACCGCTCGCCGCCGCCCTTTTTTAATCAAGGGCCGTCGGCGCTTTCGCGCCTGGTGTTTTTCAGCGCGCTGGCGCTGCTGCTGATGGTGGCCGACGCGCGCTGGAAAGTGGTGCAGCCGCTGCGCGCCGCCATCGCCGCCGTGCTTTATCCGGCGCAGTGGCTGGCGTTGCAGCCGGTGCAGGCGATGGAAGAAGGCATGGGCTACCTGACCAACCTGAAAACCGCCCGCAAAACCGAGGAAGCCGCGCGCCGCGAACTGGTCGCGCAGTCGCAGCGCGCAGGGCAGGCCGATCTGCTGCTGCGCGAAAATGAGCGCCTGCGCCAACTGCTCGGCCTGCGCCAGCGGCTGGAAACGCCGGCAATGGCGGCGCAGGTGCTGTACGACGCTACCGATCCTTTCAGCCGCCGCGTGGTGATCGACAAAGGACAACTCAACGGCATCGAAGCCGGCTCGCCGGTGATGGACGAAGCGGGCGTGCTCGGCCAAGTCACGCGCGTCTATCCCTTCGTCAGCGAGATCACCCTGCTGGTGGATCGCGATCAGGTGATTCCCGTCATCAACCTGCGCACCGGCCAGCGCAGCGTGGCGTATGGCGACGCCTCGTCCTACGCCAACCGGCTGGCGCTGCGCTACATTCCCGCCACCGAAGATGTGCGCGTGGGCGATGCGCTGGTCACCAGCGGCATCGACGGCGTTTATCCGCCCGGCCTGCCGGTAGCCACCGTGTCGGCGGTGCACAGCGGCGGCGATTCCAGCTTTGCCCGCATCGACTGCACGCTCGCCGCGCAAATGCAGGGCGTGACCTACGTGATGGTGCTGCGGCCTGTGACCGAGCAGCGCCGTCTGGCTGGCGTGCCCGAAGCTGCTGGCGCGGTGGATCCCGCCTCCACGCCCGCCGCCGCCGCGTCGCAGGCGGCGCAGGCCGCGTCGCAGGCAGCGCAGGCCGCGTCGCAAGCCGCCTTCGCCGCATCGCCAGCCGGCGCTAGCCGCGCCAAACCCGCGCGCCCGCGCGCCCGCAGCCGCTCCGGGGCGCGCCACTGATGTTGCCGCGCGGCCAACCCCTGCTGCTGCCGGCGAGCCCCGTGTTCATCTGGGGCAGCCTGGCGCTGGCGCTGATGCTCAACCTGCTGCCGCTCGGGCGCATGGCATGGATGCCCGATTTCCTGGCCGTGGTGCTGGTGTTCTGGAGCATCTATCAGCCGCGCCGCGTGGGGCTGACGGCGGGCTTTTTGTTCGGGCTGGCGCTGGACGTGCAACAGTCCTCGCTGCTCGGCCAACACGCGCTGGCCTATGCGGTGCTGATCTACTTTGCCATCATGGTGCACCGGCACGTGTTGTGGTTTTCCATGCGCGGGCAGGCGCTGCAATTGCTGCCGCTGTTCGCTGCGGCACATGGCATTGTGATCGTGGTGCGGCTGCTCGTGGGCGGTCTGCTGCCGGGCTGGGACGTGCTGCTGGCCCCGCTGCTGGAGGCCGCGCTCTGGCCCGCCGTCAGCTGGCTGCTGCTGGCGCCGCAGCGCCGCGCGCCCAACACCGATCCCACCCGTCCGCTATGACGCAGCTGTCGGACGCCGACGAGCAAAACCGGCGCTTTCGCGTGCGGCTGTGGGCGTTCGCGCTGCTCATGCTGGCCGCCTTCGGGCTGCTGCTCGGGCGGCTGATTTTTTTGCAGGTGGTGCGCCACGAAGACTTGGCGCAGCAGGCCGAGAACAACCGCACCGCGGTGGTGCCGATCGTGCCCAACCGGGGCGAAATCCTGGATCGCAACGGCGTGCTGCTGGCCGGCAACTACAAGAGCTACACGCTGGAAATCACGCCGGAGCGCGTGCCCGATCTGGATCAAACCATCGACGCGCTGGGCGAGTTGGTGGACATCACCCCGCGCGACCAGCGGCGCTTTCGCAAGCTGTTGGCCGAATCCCGGGATTTCGAATCGCTGCCCCTGCGCGCGCGCCTGACCGACGAAGAAGTGGCCCGCCTGGCGGCGCAGAGTTACCGCTTTCCCGGCGTGGAAGTCAAGGCGCGGCTGTTTCGCACCTATCCGCTGGGCGAGGTGGCCAGCCATGTAATCGGCTACATCGGCCGCATCAACCAGAGCGAGCAGGAGCAGATCGACGATTCCGACGATGCCAACTACCGCGGCACCGACTACATCGGGCGCCTCGGCATCGAGGCCCGCTACGAAAAAGTCCTGCACGGCACCACCGGCGTCGAGCAGATGGAAACCTCCGCCGGCGGCCATGCCGTGCGGCTGCTGGGCTCGCGCCCGGCGGTGCAAGGCGCGTCGCTCGAACTGTCGATCGACATCAACCTGCAAAAACTCGCCGAAGACCTGTACGGCCAGCGGCGCGGCGCGCTGGTGGCCATCGACCCGCGCAACGGCGAAGTGCTGGCCCTGGTCAGCATGCCCACCTTCGACCCCAACCTGTTCGTCGATGGCATCGACCAGGAAAGCTGGGAGCAGTTGAACGACGCCGACAACATGCCCCTGTTCAACCGCGCCCTGCGCGGCGCCTACTCGCCCGGCTCCACCTACAAACCCTTCATGGCGCTGGCCGCGCTGGAAAAGCACTACCGCACGCCCGAGCAGATTACCGTTGACAACGGCACCTGGACTTTCGGCGGCCACGTGTTCCGCTCCGCCGATGGCGCGCTCGGCCCGCTCGATTTGTCCCACGCCATCATGAAGTCCAGCGACGTGTACTTCTACCAGCTCGCCAACGACATGAACGTGGACGTCATCCACGACTTCATGGCGCCCCTGGGCTTCGGGCAACTCACCGGCATCGACCTGCCCGGCGAAGTGCGCGGCGTGCTGCCCTCCACCCAATGGAAGCGCGCCGCCTTCCGCCACCCGGCGCAGCAAAAGTGGTATGCCGGCGAAACCATCTCGCTGGGCATCGGGCAGGGCTCCAACAGCTTCACCATGCTGCAACTGGCCAGCGCGCTGGCCACGCTGGTCGACCACGGCGTGCGCCACCCCCCGCGCCTGTTGCGCGCCGAGCTCGACCCCGTCAGCCGGCGCTGGAGCCCCGTGGCCGAGCCGTCCGCGCAAACCCTCGGCTACCAGAACGCCAACATGAGCCTGGTGCGCCAGGCCATGATCGGCGTCACCCAGCAAGGCACCGCCCGCGCCGCCTTTGCCGGCGCGCCCTACATTTCCGGCGGCAAGACCGGCACCGCGCAAGTCATCGCCATCGGCCAGAACGCCCGCTACAACGCCGCCCGCGTCGCCGAACGCTACCGCGACCATTCCCTGTACATCGGCTTCGCCCCGGCAAGCAATCCCACGATCGCCGTGGCCGCCATCGTCGAAAACGCCGGCTGGGGCGCCGAGGCGGCCGCCCCGCTGGTGCGCCGCGTGCTCGACTACTGGGTGGCCGGCCAGTACCCCAGCACGCAAGACCTGCAAGCCATCCAGCAAGGCCGCGCCACCGTCCCCATCGGCGAGCCGCGCAGCGCCGCTTCCATGGCAATCCCGCCATCGCCCCAGGCAGTGCAATGATATGCAAAAATTACAATTTTGATAGCTATTCGCCTTAGTGGTACAAGGATTTCAGATATTTTTAATTCTGAAATCTTTGCAATGCCTCGGCAAGTAGCTATAAAAAATATATTTTTCGGCAATTGAATTCAGAGCCCGCACAGAGGAATGCGGGAACGTCATGCCAGACGCTGACGTCATTGGAAACTGGCCGCGCGCTTGGCCCTGACCTGAACGCGCCGACCGGGCGCCACATAAAAAATCAGGACCAGTGATGAGGCAAGTGCACCAGCCCAGGCATGAGCGTCGGGGCGACGAACCGGAAATGCAGGAACTGGTACCACTGCTCATACACCAGCAATCCGCTGGCGTCGAACACATAGGCGCTCACCACGTATTCGCCGCTGTGCAGCGGCAGATCGGGAAAGGTCAGCACCGATTGCCACAAACCCCCGCCCAGCGGACGCGGCGCCCGTGAGCAGGGCTTTGAGGCGCGCGCGCGGCGAATCGTAGAGCCGGTATTCCTTGCCGATTTGCGTGAGCGCCAGCGGCTGCGGCGCGTCATGCGGCGGCAGGCGCAGCGTGGTTCATAGCCAATCCACCAACTGGTCGCGGCTGCGCGCCAGCGCCAGATTGAGCAGGAACGCCAGCACGATTAGCCACGCCGCCAGCGCGATCCACACCGCCAGGCGCGGCGCGGCGCCTTCCAGCAGCGCCGACTGGTAGCCCAGCACCGGCGCGGTCATCGGGTTGAGCCACAGCACCCAGCGCCAGCGCGCCGGAAACTGCGCCATCGGAAACAGCACCGGCGACAGGAAGATGCCCAGCGACAGGAGCAGGCTCGCGCCCTGCGCCACGTCGCGCAAGGCCGCTGTCAGGATCGCCAGCAGGTACGCCAGGAAAAATGACAGCGCAAGCTGCCCGGCCAGCAGCGGCAGCGCCGTCCACACGCCGGGCCGGAAATGGTGCGTCGGCGCATAGGCCGCAATCAGCAGCACGATCAGCGGCGCGAACACGCAGCCGCTGGCCAGCACCGCGCGCGCCGGAAACAGCGCCGGCGGCAGCGGGTTCTTTTGCAGCATCGGCCCGGCGTCGATCAGGCTGCCCATGCCGCGCTGCACCGCGTCGGCAAAAGCCATCCAGGGCAGCATACCGACGATCAGGACGGCGCCGACCCGCGTGGACGCTGCCGACGCACCCACGCGGAGGGCGAAAACCACGTCGAACACCAGAAAATACGCGGCCACCGTCGCCAGCGGCGGCAGCCACACCCACAGCCACCCGCCCACCGAACCGGCGGTGCGCGCCGCCAGATCGCGGCGCGTGAGCACCGCCAGCAGCGCGCGGATGCGCCAGAGCGTGCGCAGGTCTTCGACCAAGGGGAATGCAGGCATGGGTGCGAAACGGATCGCTCCGTTTTCAGGAGCAACCTCCTCAAGGGAGGCCATGGGAAACCAGCTCCATGAGCAAGAAGGAACGGAGGGATTTTATGCGGGGAAGGGATGGCCAAGGCCGCCGTCCCAAAGCCATCGCCCGCGCTCTTTTGAATGCAAGCCGCGCCAACTCCGCCAGCCGGCTTATTTGAGCAGCCAGTTTTTCACGCGCTTTTGCCGGTGCGGCCCGATGGCGCGGACGATGCCGGTCAGCAGCGGGAAGGCGCGCGCGCGCGTCAGCGCTTGCAGCGTCAACGCCCGCGCGCTCTGGGTGATGCCGCCATCCTGGTTGCTCGCCAGATGGGCGGCCATCAGGTCGCGCAGTTCGGGCGTCAGCCCCAACGGCGGGTCAGCCTGGGGCAATTCGGCCAGATAAGGTCCGGCGTACCAGTCGCGCGAGGACATGTCCGGCAATGCGGAGGCCGGCAGTTCCGGCAACACCGGCATGGGCGGTGCGGGCGACTGGCCGCTGCGGAAGTACCGCTCCCGGATGTCGGTGAAAAAATCGAGCCACACGGCGGCCGGGGTATTCCACGGTTGCAGCCAGGTCCAGCGCCGGCCCGCGAGCCGCTCGGAGAACGCGCCGATGGCCGATGCGGCGACCGGCCAGCCGTCTTGCAGGCAGGCGCTCAAGGTGTAGCAATAAGTCTCCGGCCACTGGGCGGGAAACCACACCACGTCCGGTTGCAGCCAGTTCAGCAATTGCGGGAGATCGGCATCCTCGTAGGGGCCATGCACCGTCAGATAGGCGTGCGGCTGGGTTTTGAGCGGGCGGTAGCTGTAGCCGACCAAGTGGAACTCCACCGGCGCGCCCATCGTTTTGGCCATCACCGTCACGTCGGCCACCACATTGGCGCCCTTGGCAACGCTGAGCGCGCCAAGGATTGCGACTTTCAGGGGACGGTCGCCTTTCAGTTGGGGCGGCCGCGGCTCGGGCAGCCGGGTTTGCAAATCGATGTCCGTGTGCGGCACCAGCCGGAACGGCGCGGCGGGCACGTAGCGCAGCATGCGCGCCAGCACATCGCGCGAGGGCGTGATGATGAAGCGCACCTGGTCCAGGAACCCGGCGTTCTCCCGCCGCCACTGGGCGATGCCGATGTGGCCCGGCGCGGGCGTTTTGGCCAGACACGCGTCGCATTGCGCCTGGCCCTGCTCGCCGCAATAGCCCTGGCTGCTGTCGGTCAGGTTGATCTGCGGGCAGATGGCGTAGTAGTCATGCACGGTGAAGTCGTAGCTCACGCCCAGCCGCCGCGGCAAATCCAGGATGGCGAGCATGTGCCCGACGCGATGGTGGTAGTGGATGTGACAAACGCCAAAGGCGCGCAGCGCGGTCAGCAGCGCGGCGAAATCGTCGCCGTACTCGTCGCGGGCGCTGGTTTCGCTGGGCAGGTCGCGCTTGACGGGATCGAGCGCAAAGCGCAGCTCGAACCCTTCGCTTTCGCTCGCCAGCCGCAGGCTCACGTACCGGCCCGGTTCGGGCCGCAGCACCAGAAAGCAGGCCCGGTCTTGCAGCAGGCGCGCCAGTTCCAGCACGTGCCGCTCGGTGCCGCCCAGGCGGTTGTGCAGCACCGCCAGAATGACCGGCCGGCCGCCGTGGAGGCGCTCAAACAGCCGCGCGGCATCGACCGCGTGGCGCGCCAGCCGCGCCGGATCGGCCTGGACGAAGCGCAGGACGTTGCTTTCGTACTGCGGGTGCAGGCGGCGCAGCATTTCCTGCGCGGCCAGCTCGCGCGGCTTTTTGGCCTCGCCAAAGCTCACGCCGCCCAGGTGCCGCACGAAGGTATCGAGCGCGTGCAGATTGCGCCAGCCGGCCATCTGCGCGCGGACGCAAAAATCGTTTTCCTCGCCGTAGCCCTTGCCGAAATGCTCGGCGTCGAACAGCCCCAGCGTCTCCAGCGCGGCGCGCCGGATGTACATGCAAAAGCCGACGCCGGTGGGCACGTCCACCGCTTGCCCGGCGTTGACGCGGGCAAACAGCGCGTCCAGCCGCGCCGTGTCCCAGCCTTCGGGCAGTTCGTTGTCCTGGCCAAAGCGCGGGTAGCTGCAAATGGTGGCGTTGTTGGAAAAGGGCGTGACGGTGGCGATCTTGCGGTCGCTGTAGGCGGCGGCGCGCAGGCGGTCGAGCCAGCCGTCGGCAACCTCGGTGTCGCTGTTGAGCAGCAGCACGTCGTTGGCGGGCGCCAGCGCCATGCCGCGGTTGACGGTGCCGACGAAGCCCAGGTTTTCCCCGTTTTCCAGCAGCGTGATGCGCGGCTCGGCGGCGGCGGTCTGGCGCAGCCAGCCGGCCAGTTCCGGTTCCGGGCTGGCGTCGTTGATGAGGATCAGCCGCCAGGGCGTCTGGCACGCCGCGCGCAGCACCGATTCGACGCAGCGCCGCGTGTCTTGCAGCCCGCGATAGACCGGCACGATCACGTCCACCGGCGCGGCGGGCGGCGTGAGCGGCTGTGGAGCGGGCGCGGCCCTGCCGTCTGTCTGGCCCGGAGCTTTTCTGCCCAGAAAACGTTCGATCCAGAGTTTGGCGTGCACGATGGGGCGCGTGAAGCGGAACATTTTGGTGGTTTCAATGGCACGCACCAGCGCGCGCGCCTCGTCGCGTTCGCGGCTCAGGTTGCGCGCGCGCGCCGTCAGCTCCAGCCGCTCCCGGCGCAGTTGCGCATTCTGCTCCTGGATACTGCTCAGGCTTTGCCGGTGGAGCGCTTCCTGCTTCTGGGCGCGCTCGCGCTCGGCCTGCCCGATGCGCATGCGCACCATGCTGGCCAGCGCCAGATAGTCGGCGGACATGGGCCAGCCCAATTCCACCGTCAGCGCGCCGCCCGCTGCCTGCGCCAGGGCTTGCGGTGCGATGGGCAGCTCGATCGACGGATCGTCGCCGTACAGCAGCAGGGCCAGACCGCCGCTTTCGAACACGGGCGGCGCCAGGATCAGATCGTGATGCGGCGCGCCGGCCAGCGTCGCCACATCGTCCGGCGTCCAGCGCCAGAGCGTCTGGCCCGCGCTGCCGGTGAGCGTCAGGCCGTGCAAACGCAGGAAGCCGGGCCGGTCGGCCGGATCGAGCTTGAGGCCGCTCAAGCGCGCGGCGGGCGCGGCGGGCAGATCGAAGCGGAGGGTCTGGCGCTCGCACCCGATCTCGCCGCGCGCGGTGAGCTTGTGCGCCTGTTCGTAGCGCCCGTCCGCGCCCAAAAACAATTCAGCGGAAAAGAGCGCGGCGCGGGCGGGCTGCGGCCCGGTTTCCGCTGCCGGCAGCGCGGCAGCGGCGGTATCGGGCTGCGCCGTGACGATGAACTGGTAGGCCAGCGCGTCGGGCAGCGCCAGCAGGTAGCGCGCCACGGCGGGCGGCAGCGCGTCGAAGGGAACCAGAAATTCGGAATCCGGCAGCGCGAGCGCGAAGGTGTCGAAGCGCGCGGCGCGCCAGCCGTTTTCGGCCAGCAGCCGCAGCAGCGAGGCGCGGGTAAAAAAGTGGACGTGGGTGGCGTCGAGCAAACCCTCTTCGCGGTAGCGGAACTCGCCGGCCATCAGCTCGGCGATCAGGCCGCAATAGCCCGCGTTGGGCACCGACAGCAGCGCCGCGCCGCCGGGCGCGAGCAGTTCGCGGCAGGCGCGCAGCACGCGCGGCGCCTGGCGCACGTGCTCCAGCACGTCGGCGCAGACGATCAGGTCGTAGGCGCCGCGCTCGAAAATTTGCGTGAGGTCCGCTTGCTCCAGATCGGCCACTTCCACGCGCCGGTAATGGGCGCGCGCCTGCTCGGCTTCGGCCTGGTTGATGGTCAGGCCGTCGATGGGCGCCCTCCGGCCGTCGCGCTGCGCCAGAAAGCGCCCGATCGCGCCGTTGCCGCAGCCCAGGTCCAGCACCCGCGCGCCCGCCGCAATGCGCGCGGCCACCACCGACAGCGAAGTGTCCCCGCTGCCGCTGATTTCACGCTCATACGCGTGCGGCGAAGTGGGCGATGGGTCTGCTAAAGACATAGGGGCGCCGATGCTAGCACGTGCCGCCGCCAGCGCCGCGCGCGGCGGCATGGCGGACAATCGGCGCCATGCCTGACTCCAACCTGCCATCGAACGATGCCGCCAACGCCACGTCCGGCATTACGGTCGTTATCCCGTTTTACAACGGCGCGGCCTACCTTGAGCGCGCCCTGCGCAGCGTGGCCGCGCAGTCGGTTCCGGCCGCCGAGGTGGTGGTGGTCAACGATGGCTCGACCCCGGAGGAGAGCGCGTTTCTGCGGCAGATCCAGCCGCAATACGGCTTCAAGCTGATCGAGCAGGACAACGGCGGCCAGGGCTCGGCGCGCAACGCGGGGGTGGCGGCTTCCAGCGCGCCGTACATCTGCTTTCTGGATCAGGACGATTTCTACCTGGAGCACCACAACCGCATCCTCCTCGCGACGATTCCGCCGGACGAGCCGCGCTGGGGCTACGTCTATGGCGACTTGTGGGAAGCCAGCGGCCAGGGCAACATCGTCCGCCACGAGATGATCAAGGCGTTCGGCAAGCAGCCCAAGACCGACTTGTTCGACATCCTGCGCAAGGACCTGTTCGTGCTGCCCTCGGCCATGCTGATCCGGCGCGCGGCTTTCGAGGCGGTGGGCGGCTTCGATACGCAGTTCACCGGCTACGAAGACGACGACCTGTGCCTGCGCCTGTTTCGCGCCGGCTACACCAGCCATTTCGTGGACCGGGCCGTCACGGTCTGGTGCATGCACGGCGCCAGCACGTCGTTCAACATGCGCATGTTCCACAGTTGCTTGCGGTATTTCAAGAAGCTGGTGGCGGCGTTTCCCGACGATCCCAAGCTCAAGCACTATTACATGCGCGATTGCCTGGCCTCGCGCTTCGGACGCCACTTCATCAG
>Ga0123354_10020685_pt1 | contig 10354 bp, 9 predicted proteins | sample TergutLab28metaG_2_FD_97872 | JGI IMG/M metagenome (GOLD analysis project Ga0123354, IMG submission 97872) | Labiotermes labralis P4 segment gut microbial communities from Petit-Saut dam, French Guiana - Lab288 P4 | ecosystem: Host-associated > Arthropoda: Insects > Digestive system > Gut ...
ATTCGTTAAAATGAAATGTTTTAACACACATTAAATAGGGAAAAGGGAAGGGGCCTAAAAATAATTTCACAATTCTGAACATTTCGTTATACTGGCGTTCGTTACAGCGACATTTTACTGTATAAGCTTTCACAGCAATAACTTTTATTAATAATATGATCTAGGTATTAGAAACATTACAAAAGGAACATAACCAGCCATGCCTAATAAAAAGATTGTTATAAATAGCTCAGTCTGCTCAACCAATTGGTGAGGGTATCTTATTTACAAACAACACTCCACAACAATGCACACACACACACACACAAAGCACACACATACACACAAAAACTCCAAGCATGCCATTGTGCCACAAAGCCATCAGGGTCCAAAGCAGAAACAAAACTGTACATGGTGTCACGCAACCAAGTTTTCCATTGTTCTGTAAAACCACAGAGGTTTTGAGGTTTCTTATCACCATGAGAGTCTGAAGACTCACTGCACCTTGGTATAAGATACCTTCTTGTTAATGGAGAATGATGTGATGCGCTCCCAATTACTTGGCAGCTTGTGGCTAAGCGGCGACAACGCTAGCTCCAGCAGGTACTCCCTGGAATACTTCCCAGTGTTCCCTGCAACAACAGCTGTGGCTCAAACCTGCAATCTGCACACTAATTATAATTCTTAGTATGGTGCTGGTCATCAGTACAGCCAAATGCTGCTGAAATCTCATTAAAAAAAACGGTTCATTATGTGCTTTCGCCCATCCACATCCTACATAAAAAGACTTTTTTACAATGTTAAACTGATCCTACTAACACAATACACTATATTACATTTACTTCCAGTTTCCTACATACTGCAGTATGTTCAAAACATCACCAAAAAAGAGTCACAGCAGAAAAGTGTGTTATTAGAGCCTGCAATAGATCAGAACTGTCAATGGTTACAAATCCATAATAATGACCCACAGTTTAAGATTACACACTAAAAATGCTGTGGTTAATGCCTTATGAAAATCAATGAGAACAGTATGGACTTCATCTGGACCAAGTTTTTTACCCTAGTCTAAAACTTCAAACACAGTCTTCTTTTCAACAGGGAAGTCATGTATCACCAAAAATGCAACTAAGAAATCCTTTGAAAATGTGATCAAATCCCAGTACTTGGTAATAGTACTATGAGATTGAAATTCATTTCATGAAGAAATTAAGAGTGGATTAAACTTGCCAAGTGTTCACTACTATTCAGTTCAGAATCTTACATCTTATTACCTGCTAGCCAAAAATATAAGAATGACAATATATGAAACTATAATGCTTCCTGTTGCTTTGTATGAGTCAATCACACTGAGTAGATCAATGATTAAGGGTGCTTCAGAACAGGATGCTGGAGACATCTGAATAATGAAGAGCTTCATAATTTGTCATTCATTAAATACAATTACAATGATATCAAGGATGAGACTGATTTTGCAAGCAGGACACATGGCACAGAAGACCAAGGCACATAATAATTGGTCTCCCAGCCATACATGTGGTAATTTACCATGGAGTAGCACTGGACTATAACATTTACTCCCCCTCCTTTTCTCTCTCTCTATTTATTATCAGTTGATGTACTGAATTTTACTCATTTGTTCTTTGTTCTAGTCTTATATCTACTTCCTCTCTCACTTGCCCCAGCCCTTTACCTACTATTCAGTCTGGTGTACCCTAGCTCTGCATGTGGCATTTTTACCATGCTATAGCACTGGAATACAACTTCCCCTTCCTATTGTTTTGTTTTAGATTATCATTTATTAATCTAATACTATTTTTCCTTCCTCCCACTTTGCTCATGTGAGGGTTCTCCTGTGTCTATCACACAGGTTAGAATTCCTTCAATCACGGAGTGTCTTTTGACCAGCTACAATGACTACCACATTCCCCTCCATCCAACCACTTGCAACAACCCCATTGGCTGAAACCATACTACTGAGACACTTTCACCACCCACACTCATCCCTATATACACTCCATTTTGGGGTTATGGGTTTTCTTTTGAATTCTTAAACTCTGAGGATGGAACTGATAGGTTATCCCAAAATGCTGGTAAGAAATTACCACTACTCTCCACATAATAACCCAGAAGAGTACAGTTCTCAGCTACTTCACAGCAGAAGCCTAAAATCACTAAACTGAATTGTTTCAAACTGTTAGTCTGTCATCAGATGTTATCATTAGGTTTCTGCACTTTGTGTTGCATAACACTTGCTTGTTCACTGCTTTGCTCTGGTTGGGTGATGTGTTGTCATTTGGTTCAGGTAGCACTGGCCTTGTCAGAGGTGTCAACCAGCGAACAAGAGTTACACAATACAAAGAACAGAAACATAACAATAACCTCTGATGATGAACTAATGGTTCCAAACATGTCAGTTTAATGTTCATATAACCACACAAAACACAGTTGTATTAGACAAATAACTTTGTTCTACTTAATTATCAATACAATGGTACACCAATAAATATCAAAATACCTACCAGTACTTTGAGCTTCAATCTTGGATACAGCTGGTTCATCCTTCTGCTGCTGACTGTTTGTGTGAGCAAAGCATGCACGTCTGTTTCGAGCACTCATATCCATTACTCTAGCAGAAGTCTCTGCTTGTTCAAATGCTTCCTTTGAGGCATTTGGGAACAGTGGTTGGCGAACAACAGTTAACTGGTTCCTCACAGTGGTGTCATAAACTGAGGATGAGATATGAGCAGCTTCTAGCGTGACAGGGGCTTTGTAAGTCTCATCACTCTCACTAGTGGCGTCACTGTCCTGACTATCAACTCGACCAACATCAGAAAATTTACCAGGTGCAAGCATAATAGGTGTGGATGGTGTCTTTGGTTCATCCTCATATCTGCAAATACATAAAATACTGACATATATAAAACAGAGGAATATGTCATATTTCACTGCACAAAAATCAGTACACAAACTATTTACACAGTGTTTGCCTAAATTAATTCACGACACAACATAATGTAAACTATGGATATGAAAGAATATACAGAAAGATTTTTTTTTACATCAGTCACAAACAATTTACTGAACAGTTAATACAGTGCACCCGCCACACCAAGCTCAACAGAAGTTCACACAGAATCGCATACTTACATCCATGTGGCAAAGTCTTACACATATGTATTACAATCTCTGCTGCTCAATGTATGAAAAGTATACAAATAAAGACACTGCAGTGCAGAAAGAAACTGTCATTTTGCATGTTCTATATTCAGGAAATGAAGTTTTGAATTTAGTGCACCAGTTATTTATTTCTGCAACCAAAGAGAAGATGGAAGGATAACATTACTTTGAATCATAGGGTAAGAAGTTGTAAAAATGAAATGTGGATGTATCTGGATCAGGACTGTGTCCAATCAGTGTTGAACATTCTTCACTCAGCTGCAATAATTGTTTGCACAGCCATGCAAAATATGCTATTTTGCTTCGTAACTTTGGCCGCAATGTCTTCCTTGAGTTATACAAACATTGTGGCAATTCTTACATGGACTGTGTTATTGGTATTTGTAATAACAAGGTTAAGACACTTTCAATCCTTCCATTTTGTACTGCCTCAGTTTCTATAAAAACACATACATCTATAATCTAAAGATTTCACAGCCCCTGATTCAATAACACATTCATAGGCGAGCTGCCATGTCAGGTGGTTTGCTGGCCATTCAACCACCTGCCAGCCCAACAAAGTTTTACTGAACATACAATGAACAACTCACGTAGCATAGTCCCCAGTGTTGCAGAACTGTTCTGGATCTTGATTAAAATGTTCATCCAGTACAAGTTTAGCTGTCTGTAACAGAAATGTCAATGTCAGACATCGTTCAAGGGTGGAAGGTACAATTAGCTTCAGAAATATAAACATACACAGTTTAATAACCCAGAAGACCATCATGTGAGCAATAACCTTCATGAATACCTCATGACTTATAACAAAGATCTGTTTTGAATTCAGCACCTCTCAGGCCATGCTGGATGGGGCAGAGGTCAAAAACATTAGGTACTCAGAGTGCACGCTGGTGCCTTAGAAGTCAATAAATGCAATATTTATTTTTAAACCCTTAACAACCCAGAGGCTTCATCGAGTGCTAATGTTTACAATTCAATAGACAGTCATGGCATGCGCTTAAAAACAAGAAACTGAATCTCAAAGGAGAAGACCACTGCAGAGTTGCTAACATACAAAGAAGGACATAACGCTGTACTGTACTAAAATGGTAAAATTCTGTAAAAAGTTATTATACTGTATATTACTATGAAGGGACAAATCTTTATTCATTACATGGCTTTCTCTCTGCTATATACGTACCCTAACAAGATCCAGGTTGGTGCCTGTGATTTTAATGGAGTGATTGCCAACTGTGACCGTATATTTGTATTCTCCAAGCGATGCATCATTTGTTGAGAAACTGTGCAGAAGTGTTGATCTACGCACACCTGCAACACACGACACACTGCTGCAATTCACAGATGTACAACACAGAGAAGCTTAAAGCATGACATATTCCCTCTTGTACTGCTTGTGCTTATTTAACACTTTTGGTGTTCAAAAGCATTAATAATCAATAAGGCTTTGTGGTCCATATTATTCTTGTGAATTCCAACAGCCTGGGCCAAATTATTTTTCCAGATAAACGCTAATCTTAAACTTCAAAAACAGCCACTAGGTAAGAGAAGCTTAGGGAAAACTGGGGGAAAAAAAAAAAAAATTAAAATAACATGATGATTTGAGCTCAACACTGGACCTGGTACAGCATACGGCACCACAGAGCTTAACTTGACATCATACTGAAGAAGAGTTAAAAACCACCAAACAAATAATCTGACTCCATGGGGCAAAGTCCTTCTTGAAAAGCTAAAAGGTCCTCAGTTAGACAAGAAATTACCCATATTTTATGGAACCACTAACATTCATTTTTGCTCTCAACAGCCAATCACTTATTCTAACCTGAGCCAGATAAGTCTAGTCCACACCCTCCCAACCTATTTTTGATTCATTTTAACATTATTCTCCCATTAATACATAGGCTTTCCAAGCAGTCTCTTTCCTTCATGTTTTCCAACAAAAACCCTATATGCATTACTCTTTTACCTCAAGTGTGACACATGCCCTACCCATCTCATCCTCCTTGATTTATCACCCCAACAATATCTGGCAAGAAGTACAAGTCTTGAAGCTCCTCCTTATCCAATTTTCTCCAACCTCCTGCTACTTCCTCCCACTTGTCTTTTTTTAACATCTTCCCAGCTTCCTATTGTCAAACACCTTCATCCCGTGACTGTTTCCTTAACCTGGACGAAGTTACATTCCCATATAATACAAAAGGCAAAATCATAGTTATATATAAGGCTGAACTCAGATATAACAACCTCGGTTTGTGCTACACCTCGGCTGTAACATTATACATTCTGTGGCACAAACTAACTCCCCATAAGGCATGTTTTTCAGGCTTGCTTAGTACGACATACATAAGAGCATCTACCTCGGATATAACAACATTGCCAGTCACCAGTCTAATATAATTTACAAATTCAGACTATTTTGATAATTCTATCATCTCCTTGTCCTTGACATGGCAAGCTCTCTACGCTTCAACATAGCTACATAAATTTCAGATGTGGAAAATGACAAAAGTAATTAAATTTGTGTGTAAAGTTTCCCTCCACATTTCCACTACTGCAGTTAATAGGAGACTGGTAATGTGATAACATTGCTATAGTCACAAATAAAGGGAAGGTTCCGAGCGTCAAAGGAAAAGTTAAAGTGATACGACCCATAGAAAATTGAATAAAGAAAGCTGATCTGTGTGGGAATTTGGTCTCGTAAATTCTACAGAACCAAAATTATTGGTGCATTTGAATAGAATGGATCGAGAATAAAGCAATTTCAGAAGCCTTAATGAAGTGACATTGATTAGGTGTTGTTTAGGTGGTTCAAGTAAGAGCAAAATGGCATTGTACCAATGAGCTTCCTCTTCTCATGAAAATATTTGTTCTTCCTAAATTTTAATTGTAATTTAATTTTGAAATAGATCATGGCATTAACATTAAGTAATGTTTGCAGGCCTGTACTTTGTCTAGAAATATTTTTCCTTCACTTTTACCACGCACCTCACTTAGAGTGACTTCATAATCGAGTTCGAATGTATTTTAATATTTATGTTTCCAGATACCAAATTAACTGATGCAGATATCTCTGTAACTGACCTTTTGGACCATATCCGATCATTTGCTAATCAAAACTGAACACAATATACCGGAACTTACCTGGAAAACGATTACTCTCATCTGATGCACTACTATTAAGACTACTGCTGGAACCACCCATGCGTTCCTTGTCAGGTTGTTCTAAGCGTATTGGTGATGCATTCCGTCGGATTGTGTCCTCAATCAGTTGCTTGGCATGGCTGTAATGTGAATCATCAGAGGTAAAACATATGACATATAATGTAAAACCATGTCCTTGGTACATGGATTTTGATAAAAGTCTCATCTCTCTAACTTCATCCACTGAATGCAAACTTGAGCCCTCTACTCAAACTCCTACACAATATTCAGTTTTATGGATCCAGGGAAACAATTAACAAACGTCAATACTTACCAATACACAGACAAGGTAAAAGAGTAATTCAATTTTATCAAGAGAACAGCTCAACAATTGCTGGGTACCTCAAAGATTTGATACTATACATTTATTTGTAAATACGTAATGGTATAATAGACTTAGGAACTATAACACATAATATATTAGAGGGTATGAAAATTTCAATCAGCCATTTACCCGCACACACACACACACACACACACACACACACACACAGAGCTAAAAACAGAAGAATCACAGTAACAGTGTATTGGAACTAGAAACTATGCCAAAATAAGAGTTGAAAAATAAAAAGGATATAAAGGAATGAAAATGTGAATTATTTATAGAAAGAGTAAAAGAAAATATAGAAGTAATTTGTATGTTGGGAAGACGTATATGATGATTTTATGGGACAGTAAAAAAACACTTCATTTACTGAATCTATTCACAGAAAAGGGTTGTATGGGAAGAGAAGTAAAGACCTAAGTAAGTATGATTTCAATATATGCAAAGAAACAAGATTTAAATCTTTGGCTTCATTTAGGAGACTGGAGAAAAGAATCAGGTATCTAAATGCAAAACAAGTTAAGTCTTCTTGGAAAAAACAAAAGTTGATATGACTGTTACGCTAATTCAGCAGGAACACCGCTAATACCACCGCCACCACCACCATCACAACCACCGTCAGCCACCACCGCCACCGCCACCGCCACCACCATGATAATAAAAAAACAGTGAATGGAATGAAAACTACAGGATTTTGGATGGATGCATAGATAATGTAAATCGATAGTGTTTACTTAAATCATTACCAAAGAACACAGCTGTGGTAGAATGCTGTTCATACAGGCAGTAAGATACATGTTAATACTCATACTGTTGATACTACATTTATTGCTTATGACATATAGCGTGATTACAGTGTTTATGTAACAATGACTTGTGACTTTTTTTGAGTGATGGTAATGAGGGCTACCGGCAGGTTAGTGCAAAGCCACAGCACCCATGGTTCATTACATGAATGGTACCAGGATTTTCTTCTTTAATACTGCTTGTAATAATTACCTCTTCTCTGAATGATATTTAATACATGTATGGTGCTAGTGAAACTTTTTGAAACCTTTGTGATTTCACTTCACCCCTGACTCCTAGCAAGTCTGTTTAGTAGAAAGGTCCAAGGCTCAAGTATTTATGAGTGAAGGGCTCATACACATGCAGAACAGAATATCTCAAGCACAGAAAAGGATAATGTTACATAAACAAACACTGTGCAAGCCATGGACAAAATACACACAAAAAGCTGAGAAAAGATACACAAAACAGACTAAGGAAAGAGTTACAAAGATACAAGGAGGAGGAACATAGAAAAAAGCAAAGGCTTCATCATGGGATGTTACAGAAACATGGAACAATGACAATGATGACAACAATAAACATGCTGACTATGTGAAATGGATGGAGTCAGTTTCAATATTCTGATCTGTCATGCCAAAAGAGCAGCATTACATATAAAACAACAAAAAATAAAACATTCTACTGTAAACAAAACTGCTACTTACTTAATCTTTTCTTCACTTGGGCCAGTTATCTGTACCAAGCGTTCCTTTGCTCCTGGACTTACTGGACAAAGATATAGAAAAAACACAGTATACATTAAAATTTACATAATCAGCCTTACAAAGTGTTAATAACACGTACACCTATATGCATGTTGTCCGTATGTAAGTACGTGTGTACACAAAAAATATTATTAATCAGCTGTATGCAATACAGGAAGAGTTTAATATATCTTTACAAACTGCTAGTGCCTGCATAAAATGGCATGCTCATGATGAAGAGTTCATGCAGTGACATCAACACACCTGAAATTCAAAGCTAGGAGGAACATGTTAACATTCTCATCATGCCAAGCAGAATGCTTGATATAGAGCAAAACTGAGAAGAAATATAATGTCAGCACAAATGACATCCGGAAGTCTGGTCGCATCTTTCTTTTATGTCAGTCATAATATTTACATGGACTGAAAAAACAGTGATGATTATTTAGTTACTTTAGGGCAATGTAGAAACCACTGAAGTTAAGCAGTGTCAAAAAGGAATATGCTAAAGTGCTTGTGAGGGATGGTGATAAACAAGCTGTGGCCTATTTTAAAGTAATAACCATGCCAACTGGGCAACTTTAAATTGTAATCAATATGAAAATTCTGACTTCCCGATTTTATAAAAGCATATTATTTCCAATTCTCATTCAACTGTTCACACCTGGCACCAACAAATGCACCGATGACACACACAAATACAATCTTATATTACTCCTAAATATTTTGGTGTCACGCCATCTTCAGGGTCCTCTACACCAAGATTTAAATTTACTAAAATACAACAGATTACAAAAGCAATCATATTATATTACAGTAATGTTGCAGCTAATGTCAACTATGTAGGTTTCACAAACTGTGATTAAAACAGTATTTTTAATAGTATAATATATTAGAACAATAAAACAGTAATATTTATTACAGCACTGTCATCAAATACAGTGAAAATTTTTATGTTGCTATGTTATAGTTGTTCTTCGTACACAATCAACTAATTTATCTTCAATCCCTTATGGATCTTGTCCGCGCATGATGTATAGAGAGTTCTGTGTGAAAGGTGAGTGTCAAAATTCCAATTCTGTTTGGGTCACAGCCACATCTCCAGTCACTATTGATATCATAAGACACTGAGATCAAGACTGATCTTTCAGATCACTCAGTGTTGACTGCCAACTGCAGCAAAACAAGAACAAGTACTTCTGTGTAATCTGACAGCTTACAGAAGATGGTTCTGAATGATGAAACTTGGCAGGTTTATAATATATGGAATTTAAGCACAGAGAGTCCTCAGACACAACTTGTCCACAAATTATGGTTCCTATTAAAAACTAATAAGTAGAAAGAATGGGTTAACAGAGAATCAATATGGCTAAAAAGCATGTGGGAAATTAAACAGAAGGAATGACAATGTATTTAAACAAATCACAATAATTTAATTTTGAAGCAAATGACAACTTATTTCAGATCCTAGTCAGGTATGCAATTATTTTGACACTTTAAGCATGGCAGACACAGTGTCATAAAGGAATAAACTTTCATACATGTTCAATCTGTGGGAAAGTTCCTGGCTGCATATACTAAACCTTCGTCTTCAAAACTCACAAAGAAGAAACTACAGGTAATTTAAAAAATAAACATTTTATGGCACTGATGTTGCTTCTACTTGAAAAGCTGCTGACTGCCCTGTTTACTTTATCGGTCTATCTTCACTTGAGAGCAGTCAATGGGTAAAGTTTGGGCCAATAAAATTCAATTTCTGGACATGCCTCAACTCTTCTTGTCACATTCAGAGAAAATGTTTCTCTTAATCGAGAGAACTTTAATGAGGTGTTATGCAACCTTCTTTAACTTTGTGATGAATTGCAAATGGAGCTTCATATTCACAGGTCAAAGTATCATTTAACCCTTCAGAGTGGGGGCATTAGGTTTTTCTATGGGGCATTTAAATTTTGAGCTAAATTGTGCAGGAGTCTATTCAAAATAATGTGGTCTTGTTAACAGTGGTTGGATTTCGATGAACTTGAAACAAAATATTTAGGAATGTCTAAGCTTTTCGAATATCCAATCAAATCTTACCTTAAAAATTTAACTTGGTGTGAAATGCCTTGAAACATTCTTCAACACATAGGGCTGCTTCACA
>Ga0123354_10020686_pt1 | contig 10354 bp, 8 predicted proteins | sample TergutLab28metaG_2_FD_97872 | JGI IMG/M metagenome (GOLD analysis project Ga0123354, IMG submission 97872) | Labiotermes labralis P4 segment gut microbial communities from Petit-Saut dam, French Guiana - Lab288 P4 | ecosystem: Host-associated > Arthropoda: Insects > Digestive system > Gut ...
AATGTAAATAGACATAGTGCCTTTCTAGTAAGTTTAATAACTGGATAAACATAACCTGTACATGATATAACATGTTTATAGTAATACACAGTAATCACAGCCAAAAAATTCACACATAAATTTCACTACTATTTGCTCATATTTATAGAATTGTATTTTAGTAATTTTAGACCACTCACTTGTTTCAGTGTGATGATACCAGAGGCTGTGTAATGCAATTTTGACTTCCTGATGATGAGCATTTGTGCTCGAAACATATAGAGGCATGAAATAAAACTTACTGTGAAACAAATTTTGTGCATCAATTTGGTTAATTACTGAGACAAAAAGAAATTATGTTTCTGTATTTATTAATTTTATGCTCGTAGATAGCACAGGGTAAAACAAAAATTTGACTTCACAAATGTAAACTGGCACATATTTTCAGTGCATTGTAAATACACATATTTGAGAATTTTTTAAAAAGATGAATCGGTTATTAGTCAAAATTGTAATCTTTTATTTGCAATTCGGTTTATCAAGATTGGTTCAGTTATAGGACGGTGGCTAAGTGAATCTCTTGGAGGCATTTTTTGTACAGTTTTGTATGTGAGAGGTGGCAACTTGCCGGTGTGTCACAGAAAGGCTTTGAAGCAGGCAGGATTCATCCCTTGATATTGCGATGCGCCACGTTCAGAAGATGCGGGCGTTCCTCTTGTAATCCGTAACGTGGCAGCTGACTGCAATGTAGTGTCAAGTGACAGGAAAAAGTCTCTTCTCTCGTAAAAAGACGTAAATCTTAGCTCAAACCGTCTTTTATTTCGAAGCGTAGCAACGCTGAAATGCATCGCCCGCCCAACTCAAATAAATTCGCTGTGGTAAGTACGTACATCAGTGACGTTACTGACGTGCAGTGAAGGTTTTAGTGGCTTGCTGTAAGCATCTATCTGTAAATAAGTTAGTTCATATACTGAGTCACTTCTTATTTTGAAAATTCGTAGTGTGTTGTCACTTCTAGTCAGGCATATTTATGGTGTAATGATCCACAAATTGTTACGGAAATTAATGGTGTATCGAGCCACACCATATGACGGAAATTAATGGTGTATTGAGCCACACCGTATGACGGAAATTAATGGAGTTTTGAGCCAAACCTTATTTCGGAAATTAATGGTGTATTGAGCCACACCGTATGACGGAAATTAATGGTGTATTGAGCCACAACTTATTACAGAAATTAATGGTGTTTTGAGCCAAACCTTATTTAAAAAATTAATGATGTATTGAGCCACACCGTATGACGGAAATTAATGGTGTATTGAGCCACACCTTATTACAGAAATTAATAGTGTTTTGAGCCAAACCTTATTCCGGAAATTAATGGTGTATTGAGCCACACCGTATTACGGAAATTAATGGTGTTTTGAGTCACTTTTCTTATACAAATTTATGGAACTGTTCTTCTTTGAACATCTGCAATAAATCATACTGTAGGTCTATGTGGTCGACTGGGCGTGCCATTCATGAATGATGCATTGGAAAGTACTTGGAACGAAGCTGTCGTGGTCTGTTCAACGTACTGTTCCGACGTCTGCCTAGAACGAGCAAAGAGAAGCACGAATTATATAATTAAGCATGTTCCAAGTAAGAGTCCAGACGTGTTACTGTGCCATTGCTGTTATGGCCAGTTTTTCGAATTCAGGGAACGTTGTTCTGTGGTTCATTACGTCGGTTTATTTAGCGCCGTAATAAGCACTTTGTACTGTAGGCAATCGGTCTCAGTGGCCGCGCGGTCTAAGGTCTGCGGCCGCTCGCCTGCTGAGACTGTGGGTTCGAATCCCACCGGGGGCATGGATGTTTGTCTGTTGTAAATGTTTTGTGTTGTCAGGTTGAGGTCTCTGCGACGAACTGATCACTCGTCCAGAGGAGTCCTACCGACTGTGGTGCGTCGTTGTGGTGATCTAGAAACCTCGTGAATGACGAGGACCTGGCCCACTGGGGGGCTGTCGCGGCAAAAACAAACTGTAGGCAATCAAACGAAGGGTTAATTTGTGAGTAACGAATTGGAATCTGCTAAGATTTCAGGATTCGAGGATCCTGACGTTTTCCTTCGACGTTCTGTGACTGCAAGGAACTGCAACGGACAGGCGATACAAGAAGTGTGCACTGCAGCGGCAGATTGAGTTTACCCAGTGTAATCGCGCAAATCGCCCATTTCCTCCTTACTGCAAGTATTTCACGGACGGGTTGTATCTGCTAAACAGGCGATCCAACTGCGAATGCACCTGCGCTTCCAGTACAAGTGCGTCTGCAGTTCACATTGTAGCTGTGTCAAAAGTCGGGTTTGCGTCTGCGTCGAATTTTCCATTTAACCTGCGTCATGAAACAGATGAGGATTACTGTTAAGTTACGTGGAACGTGACGCCGTGTGGTTGCGTAGGTAGGTAAGAACGTTTGGAGAAACCAATGTCCTCCGTTGTGGGGATATAAGCACCGACAGTTTCTGATTTGTATTCGGGAGGTGCCTGGTTTGCATCACGGAAGGGACAGGAACGATACTGATTACTATAATTAGGCTATAGGCACTTTATATCGCATACTTTTCGATTTATTATTCATGTATCAGCTTAGTTAACTGAAACGTAAATGAATATATCTCGGTTAGCGGGTTCGTTGAAGCCATGCTAGCTGTCTCTTCAACCACAACGTCCGACATTCATGAGATAGCAGTCTTCAGGGATGTCGGGCGGTGGGGAGCTTCGATATGCTACAAAAAGGAAACTGGCTCTTTCTTCAGTGCACAGTCGTGGAGATGTGTCACATGGCAATGAAAAATGTAAACAGGAGCGGAAAGGCTTACAGCACTTAGGGTTGCAAATTGTGAGCAATGAACAGTATTGTGCATGCTTGGGAGCTGTTTGAGATTTCGGTAGGTGACGCACAAGTATTGTTTCAGTTTTGAGACTTATCACGCGGAAAACTTCATGAACATCTTCCTCTAGCTGCCGTGTCGGACATATCATGGCAGGTGTCACTTCGCGGACGGACGAGGACGTTCCAGGCGAGTACGTATAGGGTTTATGGTGGACAAATTTGCACTGGAACGAGTATCTCGCGAGTACTTGTGTTGTCACCTGTTAGCGTCATTCCACCAATGCTCCACATGCATGCTTTCAAGCACCACCCACGCGACAATCTTGGCAACTGGCAGCATTGAGGTCTCCGCTGTACTGGTATGTCACGCAGCAAGGGTTTCAGTCGGTGGCCTTGGACTGCTTCACACTTTAATATTGGGTCGACATGTCGTCCCGAAACATGGGTAACCAACTGCCAACATATGTTGTGTAACATCTCAGAAGAGCGAAGATATGAACTACATCGCGGTGGAATCCTGAAATCTCGAGCTGACAGTCGTCACAAGGAACAATACAATATCTCTTCTGTGCTGAAAGGACAGAGATGGGAACTGGAACTGGACAGTTCACAACGGCCATGTAGACAGCTGCTGACAAACGTGTAACAGCAGTTGCTGATCCATCCAGATGGCGCTCCAACCGGATAGCTGAATGAGGCCCGCCATATCTGCACGTACAGCTACCACGAAGTAGACCGACTCTGTCACCGGAAGACAGGGTAGGGCTTTGTACAGCCATCGATACTGTGTTCTGGACCGTTCTATCGAAACTGTCGGCGATTTTGTTGCGCAGCTAGTGTTGTGCTACAATGTGGGTAGAGTTTCTGAACAGCGTTTTGTATTCGCACCTACCAGCGCGATGTGACGAACAGATAACGTAACGTTCTCTGGACCATTTCAAGGAAATGATTTGTTTCAGTGGAGGTGTAACTGAAGTGTGGGGAGCGGGAGGCTAGAATTTCGGCGAAAGAAGTAGACACTGCCTTCTACATAAGTGACAGCAGCCGCTGTCATGGCAGCATGCTCGCATTCTTAGACTTCAGTCGCACTGCGGTATCCGCGCGAGAGGGTATACGTTGAATGGGGATAGACCCTGCAGCAAGCCGGAACACGACTGGACCGTTTCGTTGGCCGCAGTGGACTGTGCGGCCAACGCTCGCTGCAACATGCCAGTCTGAACGGCGGGCGAACTGCCAGTACTGCTGTAAATTAGGGAAATGAGCAGTATGGATTGCTGTAGGCCAGTGTGTGGTGCAGCCTGGCAGCTCCTAAAATGTCCGCTGTGTACAGGTGGTACTATACAGCCGATTGGAAAACGGGTAAGGTGTTGTGTAGTGGTCATATGATTAACACGTGTTGTGTTTTTTGGAAAAAATTAATTGCTTTTGTGTGTACATTACTGCATAGTTATATATTATTCTTTACAGAAGTACTGCTTACTTCAAGCTAAGGGTGACATGCTTATTTAATGATTGACTGATGTAATCTGGACTGTGCCCGTGGCAAAGTACACCCTGTGACTGGGTACTGTGCTGAGGGATGATCACGCGCGGCACAATGTCCAGAAGCCTGACAACTCTGAACAGTAATTACCGCCAAAACTTTCCGTAATTTCTGGATGCTTTGAAATACCTACGAGAGAACAAAAGACACTTCTTCACGAACCGTCGAGCAACGCAGACGATTAAGCACTCGCTAGGGGTACATTACTGTCCTCCGAGTTCTCGCCTTCTTGTAGTTCAATTACCAGTATACAATAAACCTCCCATATATTCAGCATGGTAAGTTATTACTAGAGCAAGGAACCTTCACCTCCGAGCCCTGACCGAGGTTCGAGTTTCACCCCATTCAGAGAGCAACATCCACGATACGTTCTCTACCGGGATACAGCAAAGGATTGCTAGAAACGAGGACATGAGTAGTATGCTGATGTTCACAGTATTGATGTGTCAGTCAGTTTATTGTGTTCCAGTCTGTGATGAATACAATCGAAGAAGCAGAACGGTAACTTCATATTTTTTTTATTTTCCGTTCTGTTCCACTGCATCAGGGCTGTCTTCTGATACGTCATCATCATCATCATCATCACAACTGTGATCATCGTACCTTACCCGGCATTAGGCCATGTGGCCTGTTACAATTTTTTACCATCTCTTCTTGGTTCTTACTTTACTTCTATTTGCGCCGTCCTGCGTGCCAAGTACAGTCTGCTACGGAAATAAAGACCTAAGGTTTATGTATTAGAATGCCAGAGAAATACATCAATAGCCGCTAGTTTACCTTTTTATTCCTCTGTAGGCTACAGCACTAAGAGATCTTATTCGACACACGCTGACACTTACTCACTCCATGGTGCACAGTCCATCTTGAGATGCTAACTGGTTTGTAGATAGTCAAGAAATTCCCCGCATTTCACGGAACCCGAAGGTTCATTACCGCACTCACAAGCGTCCGCCACCTGTCTCTATCCTGGGACAGAGCAAGCATCCCACCTGTGAATGTTTCTTAACATAAGTGTTTTAGAGGGAGGGGTTGTTAGCACCTCGCCGACACGGGAAAGGAAATACCGTGAATTGGGATTTTGTCAGTATTTTTGTTTAATCGTATTTGATAATTTTATGCGGATAACAATTTCAAGATTAAATTTGGACTGAGTTACATTAAATACCCAGTCCGTACCGCGCAGTAAACACTCTCCGTCTCTGTCATAAAAACCAGTCAGTTAATGCTGTATAGGGAAATAATAACTGTTTGTTCTGAGATCCACACAAAACACATAAATACAGCTGTGTGGGCGGAACGTAGGATTGTTGAATGTTAAAGTGGTGGCACATATAGTGACCACTGTGTGGTACTTGTAGTGACCGCTATATACATATTCAGTCCGTACCACGCAGTAAACACTCTCCGTCTCTGTTATAAAAACCAGTCAGTTAATGTTGTGTAGGGAAATAATCGCTGTTTGTTCTCAGATCCACACAAAACACATAAATACAGCTGTGTGGGCAGAATGTGGAATTGTTGAATGTTAAACTGGTGGCACATATAGTGACCACTGTGTGGTACTTATAGTGACCGCTATATACATATTCAGTCCGTACCACGCAGTAAACACTCTCCGTCTCTGTTATAAAAACCAGTCAGTTAATGTTGTATAGGGAAATAATCGCTGTTTGTTCTCAGATCCACACAAAACACATATATACAGCTGTGTGGGCGGAATGTAGGATTTTTTATTTTAAACCTGACGGTACTTACAGTTATCACCGAGATTTAAAGGAATTGCGGTTACAAGAATAAGGCTTGTCTCTCAGGCTTTTGCATATTATTTGAGCAAATCGTTCGGAAAGTATAAGCTGCTCTGTTGTTATGCCGGTGTTGCACATTCAGTATGTCTGTCTGTTGCTGGCCGTTTCTGTATTGACCACACCAGCAACACAACCTCACCGCTCTGACATCAAGTTCACCCCCCCAGATTACATTAACAATTCAAACTTCAGCTCGGTCTTTTAAATGGAATTTTTTTCCCCAAATGTTCTGAAACCAATACGACATTCGACCAGCGATAATCGTGAAATGAATATGAAATGTCGTCGTTTTAACGAAAGTAAGAAGGAAACCAGAAAAGGGATGAAAAGTGAGACAGAAGAAAGTTTTGACATTAATTACGCTATTTTTAGGAGTCTGCATGAATACTTGAGTTGGGGGAAAATGTGGTATTTGTGTGTTTTTTTTCGGGGGGGGGGGGATGGGGTTTTTTTGTTTTGTTTGGAATTTGCGGACTGTGGTACACACTTAAGGGCAGCTGCACGCCCCGCAGCAACATGAACCGTGAGTGTATGGATGAGTGAGTGAGTGAGTGTCCGTTCATACAGTCGAGAGCCTTACAAGTGCGCGTTGCCGAGAAATGGAGTTCACGTTTACATTTACATTCCAGCACTTCATAATTCTCTGAAGCATTAAATTAATCTAAATGACACACACTGCACCTCTAACACAAAGAGGAATCGGTTTATATTCAGAATTACGACAGCCTTAAGAAACAAATGAATAGTCTGTGGAAAATTCGGAATGTCTATAAATTGTGCAGCAGTTTTTACACATGCTGTAGTAATAATAGGGCTTCAGAGCGTTTTTACTTATTTTTTCCCTCAAATTGATCTTCAATAAATAACCCCATGTATTTAGTTACAAATAACGACGTGTTGTCGAACGAATCATATCTTTTGGTATGTTACTGTTGTAACTGTAAATGTTCAGTTAGTCCCTCGGGATCTCTACTTTGAAATATGTGCCAGGAACTGACCTTTTGTAACTGCTGTTGCAGTGACGGTGTGCATATCTGTGCCTCTGTAGGATGCACGCGTTGTGGTGAGGATCAGAACGATGTCAAAAATTAAACCGAAACCCAAAGCATGCAGCAAACATCACATTTTTTTATACAAAGATAATTACTCATTTCTTTGCGCACATCTTTCTTATGCATCTGCATGTAATACAATACAGTTTCCTGACACATGTGTATTTATATCATACTACAGTTTTGACGTTAGATTCTGAACAAATGCGCCAGTAAATACACACAGTCGTGGTGCTGCAACAAATCTCGTGTAATTTCCTCAACACTCACTTCCTTTCCCCGGAGTGTAGCATCGCCATTGCCTGCTGTAGCAGCGTCGCCGTGGCTCAACTCAGTCACCTGTGGAGTAACCACGAACACACGGTCAGTTGGCCGAACTGTACTGTTGCTGACCGAACGAAACCTTTGCTTTGTGCCGCACCGAACTAGACAAGCTGTCCAATTGTTTCCAAGTACCGGTATTTACGGACATCAAAGTGAAGCGCAGTTTAAGTGCCGATATTATCTGGCCTGGAATGTGACTGTCATTACAGTATTATAACGTGATTACGTCACACCATCGCTCAGAGTTCAACGCACCTACAGGTCACTTGAAGCGTAAACAACCCGTGTGGAACACCAGTTCCCCCCTTCGATGACAAAGATGATAATGCTCCTGCTGGTTAAAATAACAGGGAACTCCATGGAGCAGAGTCCTTCCTGCGAAGCCAGCAGGCATTTAACCAGTCCAAAAATTCCCCGCATTTGATGCAAATCGAACGTTCATTACTCTACTCACAAGAGCCCGCCACCTGTCCATACCCTGCGCCGGGTCAATCCAGTCCTTTCCCCATTCCACTTCTTGAAAGTCCATTGTAATATCATCATTCCACGTACGCCCAAGTCTTCCAAGTGGTCTGTCTACCTTAAGTGTCCCAACCAAAACCCTGTGTGCACCTCTCCTGTCTCCCATACATGCCACATGCTGCGCCCACCTCATACTTTTTGAGTGGATGCCCGACCAATATATCATGATGATGATGAGGATGATAACGATGATAACAAAATAATAATATTTCAATTTAATCCTATATGATTGGTGTGCCGTCACAACAGCCATAGAGGCAAACAATTCAGTTCCTTACGGCCGAAGTGCTGACACAACAACCACAAAACCAGATGCACGAATATAAGGGAACGTACATCAGCTGGTTAACCAGAAATATAGCACACGAAAAAACAATGTAACGCAAAGAAAGGAGCAGTAAAACGCAACAGATTTAGAGCGCCCATAATAATAATAATAATAATGACACAAAACCACACAGCACAGTTATACAAATAAGCAAAACAAAGTAAAAAAACAAGATTGGAAAAGATCGAAACACTTATGATGTTTGAGACGATGAGGATGATAATGGTGGTGGTACTGGTGGTGGTGTTACTGGTGGTAGTGGTACTGATGGTGGTGATACTGGTGGTGATGGTACTGGTGGTGGTGGTGGTACTGGCGGTGATGGTACTGGTGGTGGTGGTACTGGTGGTGATGGTACTGGTGGTGATGGTGATGATGATGATGACAGCTGGTACAATATGAGGGCGGGGGATTTACATTATAACATGAAGATATGAGTGGAGGCTTAATAAAAGGCAGGATTGTCTTCTTTCCAAACCACGATTTAGGACAATTCACGTTTTCTGGGGTGAGAAGTTGTGCCTTTGTGCCAGTAGTGTCCAGCACTGCCACAGATCGCAGTGCCTTTGTGTCCTCGAGCTGCTTGGCTCTGAAGACGAAAGCAAAACTCTTCTCCGAAACGTCTGTATGTACTGTCGTCGCAACGACGTAGTGCCACATCCTAGACGACCAGGACCATCAACTGTATCGCAGTGAAGACCTCAAAATTCGCGAGACGATTTTAGTTGCGCGAATAAAGAATTTGTATTTTAAGTGGTCGAATCGTCAGGAGAAAAACAGAAACACACATATATTTGGTTTTACTGTGTTTTGCAATGGTATGGAGAGAGGACGTGCTGCTTCCTTCAGTCACAGAAGCCCTATTTTGCGAAAAGATTTTGTGGGGGTGTTGGGATGATCCGGTCCAGCCGGCGTCCGCTTTCTGGCTGCATCCACACTGATCACATTCCTGGCGGTCACAGACTCCAGTTCTTCGCGGCCAGCGAACACTGCCAAAACATGGATGTTTCCAATCCAAAGCAGCTGATAAAGCGTCTTTATATGACGACCGCACTGTTAAACGCGACTGGCATATGAGGTCACTACCCGGTGAATTGCTCGAATCGTCAGCCGTAGAGATTTCATCAGCGCCGCTAATCAGGCTCCGGCCGTCGATCGGCAGTAAAGTAACTTCCTGGGGTAATTTGGATACCAACTGAGCACGTGGTTTATCCGACCAAACACCACTGAGGCGGTCTGCAGCTGAATGCTGATGAACTCAGCGTCCTAAATGGAATTACATTCTTGTCAGTAGACACCATTTTGCTGGTTGGTTCAGATTTTCCTAGAATGGACGTTAGCCGTATACTGGCAAACAGGGACATGAAGCCTGGTACAGCGAAGTACAATACACTGCACAGTTACTGTCAAAAATGCCTCTCTGCGTACATCACAGAGGTGTGTGAAGAAGAAGAATAAGAACAGCAACTTGTCATCATAGCCCGAGACAGAAAGAGTGTAGTCACGTGTCTGTCAGAGTGTCATATTGCGAGGCAACTGAACTCTTGACACAGGAGGGATTTCGTACCGACATCAGCGTAGAACTGCGACATTTCAGGTTCTCACAGCGGTATTGCTGGAGATGCAGGTCTTCTGGCACTACGGTCGTTCGGAACTTATGGAAACTGAATACAGTACTCTCTTGCTTTTGTGTTTTTTTACCTTTTGTACATGTTGTAAAATTCAAATTTGTCTCGTGTGTAGTGTTGCTAGTTTTAAGTTGTTTTGTATGTATTGTTGTAGTTGTCTTATGTGTATTGTTGTCATCTTATGTGTATTTGTTGTACTATGTGTGTATTGCTGTTTTTACTTTAGATGCCGGACTGCTGGCTAGAAGTCAGTACTCGGAAGGTCCTGCGACCGGCCATCTCGACACAGGTTTTTCTTG
>Ga0123354_10020687_pt1 | contig 10354 bp, 4 predicted proteins | sample TergutLab28metaG_2_FD_97872 | JGI IMG/M metagenome (GOLD analysis project Ga0123354, IMG submission 97872) | Labiotermes labralis P4 segment gut microbial communities from Petit-Saut dam, French Guiana - Lab288 P4 | ecosystem: Host-associated > Arthropoda: Insects > Digestive system > Gut ...
AACCAAAAGGACGAAGGAACATAGGACGACCGAGGAAGAGATGGAGGGACCAACTTCATCTTGAGGATCAAGGAACAGGAAACACACCTAACCCTTCAGGAACATGATGATGATGATGATGAGTAAATATTCCTTCAGAATGTCTACGCAGTTTAAGAGAAATACTTTTATTGTTTCCAACTGAAAGTTTGTTTCTGCGAAACACGTAGAAAGGAAGAGTGTGACATAGGTGTAGTGTCCATACGTTTGTGTCTGTTGATATGGAAACTTCTAAGGAAAGTCTACTTCATTTTTTGTGCACAGAATATCTCGTGACAAAACGTGAATTTCTTAAGTCAGATCATTTATGGAGTGTCATCAATGAATGCTAATAATGTCAGCATTTCTATAAAAAGGAAGGATTATTCACAAAATGAAACCGCCTGGGGGAAAAGAAGACAAGTAATACAGTAATTTTTCCCAGAACGTCTTACTGTAACGTGTAACATTACAGAAGTTTGTGATAGAAGTGCAGTATTTATTTCATGCGTAGGAGTAGTAAGCGGGCGAATGGCTTAGAACCGTTAGTGGTAATGTTTTGTGTTAGGGGAAGAGTGATTAGATGTCTTCTTAACGCCTCCTCAATTCACCATATTTCAGCAGTGATGTGAGTGAAGTTAATTCCAATTGTGGAAAACGTTGAAATTCCTGAAGCGTCTAACCTAACAGTTATTTCTTACACATCGATAAGATCGCACAAAGAGGAAAAACGTGTGTTAAATCATTACTATATCCCCTAGCCCTGGGGGTTGCTTAAGCAATGGCCTTGAAAGTTCTACATTTTTTCCTGTGACTCGTAGAAAAAGAGAGTTTGTGTCATTTCCTTGTTAAGCGAAATGTGTCGTGCACAGAATGTGTTGGGCTAACTGTTTTGAAACCTGCCACTCGCAGTTAAATTCTAGAAATGTTATCGTATGTTGGTAGCTGAGTGAATTGGCGTGTTGCGGTGTAGACTGCAGTATGTCTGACACTACATCCCGTTGGGAAGCAGACATATAAAGCAACTTCTACAGTAAGTACTCCAATTGGAAGGCTTAATCGGCGTGTGCGGGCGCTCGGAACACAAGGCTGACCTCGTTATCACCTTCATCACGTTGTCTTAACCACGCTAATAATTTGGTAGTTTTGTTTCTTCGTTGAGACGCACGTCAAAGCTTGAGATTCTGTACCTACAAATTGAACTGAAGTTCCAGTAGTGCAACTTACCGATGAGTTAGATTATACGATTATGAAATAGAGCAATAAGCTTTAACAGTTCTTGTTGGAACTCCGTAGGGTATAGTTGGTTGAGTTTACGAATTATAATTTGTCATCCTAGTCTCTGTTTGAAACAGACGATAATTTTAGGGTTGTTTGACCGTGCATCTTTCTCATGAAATAATGTGAAATGCTAACTTGATGCAACTAGGTAATTTTATTGATGTATTCTTAGCTCGACATGTTTCGGGTACATAGGCCCATCATCAGGAGCATCAGATGTTGAGTTACAGCATATGGTTTTCTGCACCGAGTTTTTGGATGGGTGGTGGTCTTGAGAGCCGCTGCGTAGGTCGTGTATATGGTGTGGATGGTGCCGTGCGACGTCGCGCGGCACCATCCGCATTCTTCAAAGTAAAGAATTTCTCGCAGTCTTTCTCGTTAGTCCTCTTCATTTGGGAAGGGTTGCTTAAAATGCGCTTACTTTGAGGTCAGCTTTCAGACTGTACTGAGAAACTACAGAAACGGTAAAGCTCGATGCGGTGGAATCACTGGAATTGTACAGATTCGATGATGTATCTGTGGCCCTAAGGGGCCCTGCTAAACACCGTCTGTTGAAGATCAACTGGTAGTTCGATTATGAAGGCAGGTGATGTATTTGTCCCTAGGAACCTTATGTGGTGCCAAAAAGTCGAGACGATAATTACTGGAGTCAGATAAGTTCGGTAGATACCTGAGGTATTAAATCTAACAGATCACACTTCGTTTTTCTTGTTAATCGTACCTTCCGAAATCTCAAAAAATATCATCTGTTTTCCATTAGAATATATCGAATTTTGCTGCGTTCGTTTAATAGAGTGTCCAGCTTATTTACGTATAGAATTACCTAGTTTACTGGTGTTAATGGCCGCATTAAACTGTGGCTATAGAGCCTGACTGGTTCGCGAAATTAAAAGATGCAAATTTCCTATAGCTGTTGATAAAATTACGCTCCAAATGTTGTTATGATTTGTGAAGTTCCCCAAACACTGAAGTACCGATATCAAAACCAAACCGAATTTAGTGATAAGCTAGGTTTTCTAAAATTTTATGTTATTAGGTACGTTAGCGCTATTTACTTTTTTTTTGGGGGGGGGGTCCAGAAATATTTTACTTTAATGAAAGTTATAAAATGTGGAACTTTTTTGCGGTATTTATGACATGTAACATAACTATATGTGCTTTGAGAACACTTTTAGGCTTACGGTTTCGTGATCATAAATGATAAAATTTGGTGGCGGACATACATTGGAAACATGTGAGTGTACTGTCTGGGAAGTAACGTTCAGATGGACAATGAAACGAATGCGTGAGGCTATGTTTCTGAACGACATACTTAATTTGTACAGAATCTTTAAGTAATTCAGGACCGCTGAACGTGACACTCTTTATTGTGCCATTAACCACTAAGGCCACGGGAATTGTCACTGAAAGTATAAAGTGGTAGTTGTAAATAGCGGGGGAGTGCTCAGTGGACTTCGAAAAGGACAGCACAGAAAACAAGGAAAACTATTCTTACAATAAAACCAACGAGATGCATCAATTTCTTCAAATTTATTTTTGGAATAGAACTCTACATGTTTCGGAAAGGCTTTCTGTACACACAGCAATATCTGTATGTATTGCTGTGTGTACAGTGCTAGACTCCTGGAGATGAACAGAAAGCCTGTCCGAAACATGTAGAGTTCTATTCCAAAAATAAATTTGAGAAATTAGTGCATCTCTTTGGTTTTATTATAAGAATATATCACGATGCACGGTCCCCTGAATGTCAAAGGAAAACTAGTGGGGAAGAGTGCTAGTGGGTGAAGAAGATAATTACCAGGTAAAGGGACCTTGTATTAGAAGAAGAAATAATAATAATAATAATAATAATTATTATTATTATAATTTTTCCGTGGCTTTACAGCCAAGGTCGGGAATAGGCCGCCTCGTTTTGACGTTTCTAGATCACACACAACTAGATACACACAATCGGTAGGACTACTCTGAACGAGTTACCAGCCCGTCCCACAGGCCGCTACCTACACATAACACAACAAACGCAAGAGACGAAAACCCATGTCCTCAGCCGGATTTAAACCCGCGGTCCCAGTAATCAAGAGGCCGCAGACCTACGCCTTAGACCGCACGGCCACCGGTGTCGGTAATAATAATAATACAAATCTATTAAGAAAGTAAGAGAGAGGGAAGGAAAGTTTTTATTTATTGTCTTCGCTTTTCTGGGATGTTGGCCGGCATTAGTTAGTATCTTTTCACAAACATTTCGGGACAAACCATCGATCCCATCTTCAAGGTTCAGTTTGCCCATGAACACGTTGTTCTTGTTCTGCATATCTCATTGCATTCTGTGGCCAAGTACACGACCAAGGAAAACTTCGAAGTCTCAAGAAATAAATTTGAATCGTAAGATCGCATCATAGTGCAATAATAATAATAATAATAATAATAAACCAGGAAAACATGAAGTCAGGGAGGGAACTATGGAAAACAGCCATATTGGACACTGCACACATACTTCGGAAAGTACTAATGTAAAAGTACAATAGATTCAACACTGGAACTAACGATATAAGCACCGTGAATAGTGACAACAGAATAGCTGCAACACTGTATTCCCTAGGGACATAGTTTGTCTCAGGAATATAAGTATAAATACCCTGCCAAAGGAGATGATGATGATGATTATGATAATAATAATAATTTTTATCACTATCCGTACATTTATTAAATTTGTTGATAGCTGCAAGAAGGGCAGTTATGCGCAAGTATGCAGAAGCTGTCACGTGACCAATACATCCTTCGAGAGTGAAGGATGGAGCCGAAGTAATTAGAGACAAATGAAGGTGTAATTAGTCCCAGAATGTGGCAGCTTGTTATGACAAGTCGTGGGTTTGGTGTGCAGAGAGAAGTGTTTCGTATGGACACACATTTTACTGGAGGAACGTGTAACTTGGTTGTGGTTTGGTGCTGAGGTGAGGAGTTGGGGGTGAAGATGGGGGCTCGACAATAATAGTTACATCCGTTAGTCATGGGGTAGGTAAGCCTAATACACACCAGTTGTGACATATAACGCTTGAGAATGTATTTTGTGGATTCAAATGCATTACCCTTGAGCATATGCAAGGAGGTCCTGTTTTATCGGAACAAGGATTATGTAGTTATCTTTCCTGATGGGTAGGAAACTGAGTCCAGTGATTTGCTGCCATTTTGGTACATACTAATGGACTTTACTTACTAATGGGCTTCTTTAACCGTTAGGTGTTAGGCATCGTAATTATAACAGTTTACAGATTATTGACCTGAATTACATTTAAAGATTCAACTCGTACCACGAAATAAACACATTGTGTTTCATTAATTAAAACAAGTTTGTTGATGTATAGGGAAATATTTTTTAGGTTCTTGTGACCGTGCATCGTGAACACAAGGTGAAGAGAGAGAACCAAAAAGATGCAACTAATTCGATGTTTATTATCAAACTTTCTATCTCAACATGTTTCGGGCATCATTATGCCCATCATCAGCAGAATAAGACCGTGTCCTACTGCATGCTGTGTGCACACAGCTCACGACGCAGCTCCACAAGACCACAGCCAACCACAGCCTACACACCCAAGTAGAACATCGCATGCAGTAGGACACGGTTTTATTGTCCTGATGGTGGGCATAATGATGGCCGAAACATGTTGAGATAGAAAGTTTGATAATAAACATCGAATTAGTTGCATCTTGTTGGTTCTCTCTATTCACCTTAGGGAAATATTTGTTGTGTTTTGACGACAGCTATAAAGGACACCTAGATATACCACGTGGGACGAACGGAGACACTTTTAGGCGCGTTCGAAAAATTGCGAAGCGTCTATTAGCTTCGTCGTATCTGTCTGTGTGTCTGTCCGTCCGCATGGGACAAGTCGGCTCCCACGAGACGGAATTTCGTGACATTTGATATTTGAGTATATTTCCAAAATCTGCTAGAAAATTCGAGTTTCATTAGAATCTAACAAGAATTACGGATAATTTACATGAAGACCGATGTAGGTTTCCGATCATATCTCGCTCAGTTCTACTTACAATAAGATATGTTTCAGACAAACGTTGTAGAGAAAATCACGAAACACATCTAATGTTCATACTTATTTTTTTTAATCGTGTCGTTTGTGAGATAAGATAAAAGAATTGTGTAGAGCCGGACAGGCCACTGATAACAATATGTCGCATACCCATTGCATACTGGATAATTTCTATAGTAAAACCAACTAGATGCACCAATGTCTCGAATTTATTTTATTTCGGAATGACACTCTACATGCTTCGGACGGTCTTTCCGTCCATCATCAGGAGTTCAAGACTGTACATATAGCAATAGTCATATGTCAAACAGATACTGCTGTCTGCTTGCTAGCGGAAGCCAGCAAGCAGACAGCAGTATCTGTTTGGTTGCTGTATGTACAGTCTTGAACTCCTGATGATGGACGGAAAGACCGTCCGGAACATGTAGTGTCATTCCAAAATAAAATAAATTTGAGACATCGGTGCATCTATTTGGTTTTACTATAGAAATATATTACAATGCACGGTCCTATGAACGTGAAATCATACAGGATAACTAAGACTACAAACACACACTCAGAATATGTAATACTCATTGCTTTTCAATGCAATAGTGGTTGCACGAATGCACCTCAATGTGAAGTTACGCACGCATTTCCTATCTTGTTTATGTTACATCTTGTGCTCCATATGGTAATAACTGGGCTTTAAACGGTTTAAATTGCATATTTCGTGTTGCATATGGTTCTCTTCAAATTTTACAATGACCCTTGTGACAGAACTTTTTTCCATTCGTTTTTGCTGTCAGGAGCTTTGATTTGTTATCCGAATATCGTCGTTGTCAGGGTACTGCGACACCACCCCCCCCCCACCCCACTGTGAATAGGATCTCCCATCGCTATGGATTAGGCCAGCGTTCCATGCTGATTGGCATCAACGTGTGAAGATGACGCCATGGTTTCATTCGATAATCTGTACCATCATGCCGTCAAGGTATCGCGCACAGAAAATCTGACGTGATACTGAAACGTGGTGACAGTAACAGATTTGTAACTGTGATGTGTTGATCCCGCTCACAGTTCGGCTTAACCTTCAATTTTAAATATGGTCGACTGTCACAACGAATCATTTTGTCTGGTACAAACATTCGTTTCGCGAAATGAAGAATATAGTGTGAAACAGACTGAAGTATGCTTAGCTACTATGTAGGTAGGTTTCACCCGTATTTATAAGCCACGAAGGCCCTTAGGGTGAGTAGAGGTATAGCTCTACTCTTTCTAGGACGTCGGCACTAGATGGGGGTGTCAGTCCCACGCCCCAGCCGCCTGTACCCCCGGGGAAAGACCCGGTACCCATTGTACAGGAGGCTGGGTGGGCCCCAGGGCCGGTCTGGACAGGTGCGGAAAATCTCGCCCCCCACCGAGATTCGATCCCGGACCGTCCAACCCGTAGCCAGCCACTATACCGACTGAGCTACCGGGCCCACCTTAGCTATTGTTTAAACTCATTAATCAATTAAGTTTTTTAAGGAAATTATTTAAATTACGAAGTTTCTTGGAAGTGTTGCATAATTTAAGTGTTCTGAAGATAAACTTGGATTATTCTGGATTAAAGTCGCGATATTCGTAATAATGTTTCAGTGAGAATTTCCGTTTCTTTTTGGGGTGTCAGAAGTTCGAAACTGTGGTCAGAGAACGCTGCTTTTATCGAGGTATTTTCGTTGCCTTCCCTGATTAATTAGAGCTAATTGTACAATTGAACCTCAGAACGCGTCACCAACACGTAGTCTGAACTACTTTTATTTCATCACCCATCGGTTGTCTTAAACCTTGACGGTACACAAACAATGTAGTTCGAAAGCATCTATAGGTTGAGAATTTTTAAACCAAAACAACATAATAATTCATACTAAAGCCCCATTAAGAGCAGACTGAGGTCAGGAAATGCTTGTTATCATTCGGTGCAGATTATTTTGTCTTCCAGTTTGCTATCCAAAAATTTAAAGATCAAGATATATAGAACTATAATTTTGCCTGTTGTTTTGTATGTGTGTGAAACTTGGTCGTTGACATTGCGGGATGAAAGGAGGCTGAGGGTGTTTGAGAACATGATGTTGAGGAGAATATTTGGACCTAGGAGGGACGAGGTAACGGGGGAATGGAGGAGATTGCATAACGAGGAGCTAAATGATTTGTATTCCTCACCCAATATTGTGCGGGTGATAAAATCGAGTAAAATGAGATGGGCTGGGCATGTGGCACGTATGGGTGAGGAGAGGGGGGTGTATAGGGTCTTGGTGGGGAAACCGGAGGGAAAGAGACCACAGGGGAGACCTGAGAGTAGATGGGTGGATAATATTAGGATGGATCTTCAGGAGGTTGGATGTGGGTATATGGACTGGATTGGGCTGGCCCAGGACAGAGACAGGTGGTGGACGCTTGTGAATGCGGTAATGAACCTTCGGGTTCCGTGAAATGCGGGGAATTACTTGACTAGTTGCAAACCAGTTAGCTTTTCAAGAAGGACTCTGCACCATGGAGTGAGTAAGTAAGTAAAGCCCCATTTGAATCTTGGCATGTTACCTGCTGTGTATATTATGGGTTGTAGTGGTTTTTCATAAGTGTTTGATTATGTTGTTGCCATTTTTCTCCAAGTCACAATCAGTTATTTTCTTTCCATTCCACTCGATGCCATGCAGCCCTTCATTGGATACAAACAACAACCTTTCGGCTGCACATTCTGCTCTGATCGGTTTTATTTTCAAGTGGACAGAAATTTTAACTTGAACATATAACAACATTTATGAGTGGATTCTTGTAGTTGCAGTGTTGTGTAGTTGTATTCAGGAGGCACATGGTTCGTATCTTGGCAGAGTTACCGGCTCTCCTGCCAGATGTTCTTCGTGCCCGTCATCCCTTTCTTCAAAACGGGATCGGACTAACGACCTTCCAATAACCACGACCAGTTAATTTTACTATCATTACGTAAATAACTCAACAGTCAACTAGATGCCACTTACTATTTTATTGTACTTCTTATAGGCTCAACATGTTCTGGGCACTACTATGCCCATCATCAAGAGCTCGCGACTATAATGTTGATTACCACATTGGTCGTGTCATTCTTGGTTTGCTGTAGGTTGGAGGTTAGGTGCGGTTAGACTGGAGTAGTGTCCGGGCTGCAACCCGGACACTACTCCAGCCTAACCGCACCTAACCTCCAACCTACAACAAACCAAGAACGAAACGACCAATGTGGTAATCAGCATCATGGTCCTGAGCTCCTGATGATGGGCATAGTAATGCCCGAAACATGTTGAGCCTATAAGAAGTACAATAAAATATTAAGTGGCATCTAGTTGGTTTTTATTCTTCAGTTATCGCAATGATGCACGGTCAAACACACATCAAACTCAATAGTCATTTAACTAATAAGCTTCACGCAGATTGGTGCTGCCTGAGATACTGGTAGTTCCTAAGCTAGTCAAGGAATGTCGTGTACCCTTACCTGGATTACAACACCTACCCATTTATCCCCATCGTGAACCAGATGAGTACAGTCCACACTACTTCAATCCTACGTCTTTGAAAATGCATTGTATTATTTTTCCGTCTATGCCATATCTTCCAATTTGTCTCTTTCCTTCAGTTTTCTCCACCAAATCCTTATATGCTATCGCCATAATTTTATTTTCTCTATCAGTCTACTATATGTGGTAGAGAACAATTTGCGAATAGGGATGTCATTCTTCATTAACTTGAAGCCCTAATAGAAAATCTGTAGTGACAAATTTCCTTGAACCAGAAGAAGGAAAGTTACTGGTTTTGTGCAAATTAATTCTCCGCTGCTTTGCTTTCGCCAACGACCGCGTGTTCATTTAGAGGTTTGGAACTTAAACGCCTGCAACCGCAGATTGTGGGAATAGAATTACTTTGTGGTTTCTGGTATAAATTAGGATAAATAGCAACAATGCAGGAATAGTGGTTAGGAATACACGCGAGAGGAGGAGTTTGGCCGTGAGAGGTTGAAAGAATGTAATTGTGGAGACAGAGATTGGAGACAGTTTGGAGAGTATTTGCATGTACTTAATGAAACAATTTGCACGTAGTGTGCAGTGTCTGCTGGCTTGTGTCGTCTTGTACTTGCAACTGCATTCACTGCGAGTTACATGTTGGAAGTAGTAAGTTTCTTCGAAACAGCGGTGACGTATTCGTACGTCACAATATGGAACAACACATGCACGGTGCTAAACGTCGTGAATATAACTTTCTGATTCCCAGAGTAACACAGTTATTGAATGAGGGTTGTCACATAAACTAAACCACAAACTTACCTTAATAAATTTAAGACCATTTGTGACCATTTGTAACCATTTGTGCTGCCTACTCTAATATAAAGACAGAACATTGCATTTTGCCTAGAGTGTACATGTACACGTAATTACCAGAAGGACGAGCGGGCTCAGATTGGAGACCTTCACAACAATAAATTCCCACCTCCTCGCACAATAAATGTACTGTTTCTAACTACACCCCCCTCCCGCTTCGTCTGTTTGCCTTAGTCATTCTTCAGGATTGGAAATATAATTCCATTCGTAATAGCCCTGTCCTGTGAACAGTAAAGTTGCCCTAATATTTTAGGCCTATAAGTCCCTAACGCGGCCAATACTGTCTTTAGCAGATGCTGCTTGCAGGTGAGCAGCCAATACACATTTCAGCAAATTGTATTTTTTCCAGAACAAGGCGTTAATTGTTACTAACTACCAACCGTAACATCACGTAAGATATTGTACCTATAAACAATAAACACCAATGATTTACCTTAAAATATTGAAGGATTTTTCTTTGTAATTGACACGGACTGTGTTCTCTGTGAGGTATATGCTGAAGGTTTCTATATATTTTAGATTGATTTCAGTCTTCGAGGGGTTGAAAGTAGGGTTACTTCTGATTTATGCGTCTGAAATTAACATTATAGTAAAACTAATAATTTATGAAAGTACGTATATATATATATATATATATAT
>Ga0123354_10020688_pt1 | contig 10354 bp, 9 predicted proteins | sample TergutLab28metaG_2_FD_97872 | JGI IMG/M metagenome (GOLD analysis project Ga0123354, IMG submission 97872) | Labiotermes labralis P4 segment gut microbial communities from Petit-Saut dam, French Guiana - Lab288 P4 | ecosystem: Host-associated > Arthropoda: Insects > Digestive system > Gut ...
AGATCAGAATGTGATACAGCCAGACTGGACATAGATCAGAATGTGATACAGCCAGACTGGACACAGATCAGAATGGGATGCATGTGCATTGCGTGCTGGATAACTAAGGCTATAGACACACACACTCAGAATATGTGAAACATTCCTTTTCCATGGCAACAATGGTTAGGCAAATGTGCCTCAATGTTCCTTCTATACGTACATGTGAGCATCTTGTTATATTGTTTTATCAGAACAGAAATTAAGATGCAGCACTGAGTGTTCATTTTCTTGAACAGAATTAATCTCTTCTTGATCAAATACAATATCAAGTGTTGTCACAGACTGTGTGGTTTATACTGAAATAAAGTTGTGTTGATGGATAATTAATTTGTTTCTATATAACTGCAGTGATATCTCAGACCCAATAGGAAGTCACTACAAGATGGAAAAATACCTTCTTTTGATGCGACCACAGTGTTGTTTTTATTCTACCTTACATGTTTCACAATAACTTTTCAAGCCCTTACTGTAGCTTAGTGTAGCTAATGTTGCTGCCACTGTCCTGGCATGACCTCACGTCCATGCACAGCCATGTGACACGTTTATTTGCCACTGAGTTGTTCATACAATTTTGGCACATAATCATCCCACTCAGCCTGGTAGAAGTTACCAGCAATTGGATCTCCCAAGTCGTGCTTCTTGGCAAACTGCCTGATGGAGAACTTCCCTCGGTTCTCACCAGACCTGCACAAAAATACCGCTGTTAGTGCCAGTGCAGTCCATCTACCCTGTGCCTCGGTGGCCACGGTTCATCTCGGAGGCTAGGAGCAAGTCACGTGGACAGCACCAGCAGTAGTGGATCGGAGGATGAAACAAAATTCCCTGCCAGTGACTTGCCACCTCATGTACAGAACAGGACAGTCTACCAATTCTTTAGTGTTCATAAACCAACAAGTGACCTATATCTGACACTCTAAACACCATGTGTATTGAAGGTTTAAAAAACAAGATTCCTCTTTGACACTAGTCCTGTTGTTTGGCATTAGCACCACGTGGAAGTATGTTATGTTGACATGCAGGCTCCACCTACAGAGTTGCAGTGAACAGGGAGGTAGGGAGGCCAGCACCGCAGGTAGGTGGTCCCTCAGAACCATGGAAAAGGACGAGACGGGGAAGAAGTTTTTAGGACCTGTTGCAGGCCAATAAGAACAGTGAAGACTCACTTTGACCCTGAAGATGGAGACAGCACGTACCTTAGAAACATCAGCCGCACAGCCCACTTCTATTTGTTGCAGCACCCAGCATCAGGACTTACAACTGAACATTCATGAAAATATTAAAACTTTTTGATTTGGCAGCAAGGTCTGCAGACCCCAAGTTATCTCCCCAAAGTGCAGTGTATAACAGGATATATTCTCCGCTGCGGTCTGCTACCTACCTATTGGTCAGACGGGGCTCATCATACTTGATTTTTCCAGGTTGCTTGTATACCAGTAAGACATAGCGATGCAGACCTACAACAATTCATATGAAATTACACTCCGAATGGAAGGACACGTACAAACAGAACACAACTCTGCTGCTACAGTCATTTCCCTAGTAAGTTCACATGTGTGCGCTCTCTCATCTGATTCCACTCATCAGTATTTTATCCCTAAAAATAGAGGATCATTATTTTGTCTGACAACTGCAGGTTATTACTACCTATCAACCTGTTTATCGTATTATTTACGGATATATTTATACATACTAAAGTCAACAAATGTTACGATACATACACATGAAGACAGACAATGGTTCATAATAACAACACACTTCATACGTACCTGAACCCTTTGGAGGTCCAGAACCCACATATTCTGAAAGTGTATCACCCTCAGACACTTTGTTGCCAGGAATATTTCCAACCAGCCAGTGATGCCATTCTCGATACTTGGGGTCCTTGCGGCTGGGAGCATCAGGATCTGGCAATTCAAAGCACACAACATATGTGCTAACACTGAATTATGTTCACCTCCCATCTGCCTTGTGGGTTACATTCCTGGGACATGCCAGACACTAGCTGATGTCTACAACTTAAACTTCATGTATTTTCTCGAAACATTTTTCAGGATGGGCACATGAATGCATTCGGGGCTTCTTTTGGCTGAGGTCAAGAAATATCATTTGTGTCCCAGGTAATAATATTACTCATTTCATGTTGCTACTATTCTTTAAATCCTACAAAAAATCTGCACAACAGCAGCACCACTCAAGATATGCAACATGCACAATGTATCAGTATGGCACCTGGCCAGCACGTCAAGAAATCAGTCTACTGGTTTAATATTCCCAGGTTTTTCTGCAAGTACTTAAGTTTTCCTCTGTCAGTATCATTCCTCCATTGCTCCATAGTCATTCGTTCAATGATCATCAGCGCTGTGTAACTGACAGCATTGTTAAACAAAACATCTAAACAACATATGAAATTTTTCTTGATTTCAAACTCTTGCTGTGTTCTGAATGTTGTGTGCTTTCTTCTGGATAATTCCCCAGTGTCTGAATTTTATATGCCAACATTTGGGAACACTGTGTCTGTTCTGTCTTCATAGGTGGGTAGGATGAAGAATGACTGGTAGAGAGTGTTAGGGTATTTGTACAGGAAAAGGTTTGGCTTGAAAATAGCCTGAGCCAATAGGAAGGAGGGTGACGGTAGGGGCGAGTCCGACTGGAGAAACAGGTTGTGGAGGGCAACAACACACATGGAGGCCACAGGTGTGAATGTGAAGGAGATACAGGACACCCCTACATGTACCGTATCTTCTTCACATTCACACCCGTGGCCTCCATGTGGGTCGTTGCCCTCCACAACCTGTTTCTCCACTCGGACTCGCCCCTACCCTGCCACCCTCCTTCCTATTGGCTCAGGCTATTTTCGAGCCGAACTTTTTCTGGATCAGTACCCCATCACTCTTTACCCATTCTTCATACCTACCCGCCTATGAAGATGGAACAGTCAGTGTGTTCCCAAATGTTGGCATATAAAATTCAGAATCCGGGGAATTACCCAGATGAAAGCATACAACAACATAAGAAATGTCAGCAGCATGAAATGCTTCTGCCATGTTTGTGCAACTGTAGCATCCAGTTGACAGTGCCTGTTACTGCCATGTTTGTGCAGCTACAGCATCCAGTTGACAGTGCCTGTTACTGTCATGTTTGTGCAGCTGCAGCATCCAGTTGACAGTGCCTGTTACTGTCATGTTTGTGCAGCTGCAGCATCCAGTTGACAGTGCCTGTTACTGCCATGTTTGTTCAGCTGCAGCATCCAGTTGACAGTGCCTGTTACTGCCATGTTTGTTCAGCTGCAGCATCCAGTCAACAGTGCCTGTTACTGCCATGTTTGTACAACTGTAGCATCCAGTCAACAGTGCCTGTTACTGCCATGTTTGTGCAGCTGCAGCATCCAGTCAACAGTGCCTGTTACTGCCATGTTTGTGCAACTGTAGCATCCAGTCAACAGTGCCTGTTACTGCCATATTTGTGCAGCTGCAGCATCCAGTCAACAGTACCTGTTACTGCCATGTTTGTGCAACTGTAGCATCCAGTCAACAGTGCCTGTTACTGCCATGTTTGTGCAGCTGCAGCATCCAGTCAACAGTGCCTGTTACTGCCATGTTTGTGCAGCTGCAGCATCCAGTAGACAGTGCCTGTTACTGTCATGTTTGTGCAGCTGCAGCATCCAGTAGACAGTGCCTGTTACTGCCATCAGAATGTAACCAAACTTGAAATTTCTCAACAATATTTAGTACACACCCCAATATAAAATTTCACAAAAACCCGTCCAGCAGAAACCAGCTCATTCCAGGTGGAGGACACACACAAAGCCAACAGTCACTTTCTGCAGCTTCATAACATGCCTTAAAATAACAGAATGCTAACTACAACTTCAGACATCACAGACAGTGGATATGAAACCACCAAAACTGCATGTGTACCTGTCAAGCACAGCAGGTAGTAAGAGTCATCATCAGCAGCCCACTTCAGTGTAGGTGGATCCTTCACGTCTGTTGGGGTCAATTCATTTCCATCATCAACACTATGCGATCCGTATGTCACCTGAAAAACACCAGTTCCCAGAAAATTTGTTTAGACACTGCCAGTGGATGAGGAACCAATGTGGAATTTACAATTCATATGGGAGATCCAGATGGGAGTAAGATTTTAAATCAATATTGTACCAAGATTAAAATGGACTCACTGTGGCCCAGTACATGGCCCAACAGCAGAAGTCTATCTGACCGGGTTCCATTCCTGATAATAGAAATAATTTTCTCATCCATCCCATCCAGCCTTCCACTGCAGTCGGGAATATCTCACTGAGATCAATCACCCACCAACTGTGTGTTTATGTGAAGGATGTGTGTATGGTGTGTGTGTATGGGTGTATGTGTGTGTGTGTGTGTGGAGCTGTACATCAAATCCCTTTCACAGTATCCTGTTTCACTACGCACTTACAGCTTAATCTTGACCTTATCGATTAATTTAAAACCTACATCAGCTTGCAATGAAGCATTAATTTAACTACATAATATTCAGCAATTCAAATCCTATCCCACAGTAAACACAATGCATCCCTATTGCATACCCCAATCAATGAATGCTATTTAGGGAGATAATCACTGTTAATTGTGAGCAATGTGGGAAAGGTTAAAGTGGTACATATAATAACCACTGGTTACATTATGAACAATCTCAAACAGAATGAAAACAGTGGCAAATATGAAGTCTTACCTCGATTTTGGCATCTGGTGCTTTGTCGATGACGTCAGGAACAACCCCGTGTTTTTCCATGGTTTTTGAAACTGTGGACAGTACGCGAGATATGATGTTCAATATAGGCCTTCTTGCTATCATTGGTGTAACCTTACCCAAATATAAATAATTACGTGAATTTCTCAATCTACCATGCCACTGCAATACATATTTGCCACCCCATTATCAAAGGTGTTTTGAATATACAACTTTATTATTGTAAACCTACACTTACATACGTAACGATACACACTACGGGACAATCGTTGGTAAAAAAACTTCTTTAGCAAATACGTATCAATGTTTACGACATTGAAACAAACAGTGGATGCAGAAGGTAATAAATTTTAGACCATATAATTCTATTTCTTTAATCAAAAGCTACTCAGTATTCGCCATCGACTTCACAAAATCACTATGCATTCTTCCGATTTCCGTTTCAAAATAAGTTAACCAACAAACAACCTCTCCGGCTCCCCAACCTTGTGAAGACCATTACGTAACCATGGCAACTGATAACCAGTTAAAACCAAGCATAACACAACATATTAATGCAAAATTTGACACAGCTGGTTTGCTGTTATGCAAGGTTCATAATTTATCACACCAAATACCTAATATTCCTCTATATTCGACTACAACTGACCTTGCTCTCGTCCTTTCAAACTGCACAACTAAGCCTTGCAATTGCAAACTATCACAAACCTCACGTCCTGAGCACAAGCACCACTTCGCCCTAACAAGTGAACAGGGAAGCCACCATCCAAAATGAAATAAAGTGAAACGCCAAGTTGATGCAATTAGGTAATTTTATTGATGTATTCTTATCTCGACATGTTTCGGGTACACACGCCCAACATCAGGAGTATTAGATGTTGAGTTGCAGCGTATGGTTTTCTGCAATATAAAGAATGAGATAATATGAAGTGTGTGTGTGTGTGGTGGCTGTATGCCGTGTTATATAGGTGTTTATCAGTGCGGTCTATGGAGTATTGTACAGGTCTGTTTGTGTGGGGACTGGAGGTTTGTGCTCACCTGGTTTTGGGAGGGGTGTGTGTAGCGGAGGTTTGTGGTGTAGGTTTAAGGTGTTGGGGGTTGTGTGTGTTTGTGATCAAGTCTCTGTGTTGGTTGTGGGTGTTTAGTGTGGTGGTTAGGTTAGATAGTGGCAATGGGTGTGTGGTGTGATTAAAATAGTGGCAATGGGTGTGTGGTGTTATTAAAATAGTGGCAACCCCCAACACCTTAAACCTCCACCACACCCCTCCGCTACACACACCCCTCCCAAAATCAGGTGAGCACAAACTTCCAGTCCCCACACAAACAGACCTGTACAATACTCCATAGACCGCACTGATAAACACCTATATAACACGGCATACAGCCACCACACAATTTATATTATCTCATTATTTACAGTGCAGCAAGCGATAAGCTGCAAGTCAACATCTAATACTCCTGATGTTAGGCGTGTGTACCCGAAACATGTCGAGATAAGAATACATCAATAAAATTACCTAGTTGCATCAAGTTGGCGTTTCACTTTATTTCATGAGCAAGATGCACGGTCAAACAACCCTCAATTATCCAAAATTAAATATCGCTTGATAAACGCCACGGAGGTAATGATTTTTGAAGATAGCAAAGAAGCAAATATTCTGAAATGTAACGGCACTTAGACTTTTGGACAGGCGCCGAAGTATCGGAGAAATCTGCTGCCTCCATCTTTAGGGTCAGTCTAAAAACCCGTAATCTACACATAAATAAAAGTCGCAGACTGACGGTAGACTATCCAAGCATCTGTCTTCTGTTTTTTTTTTTCAGATGTATCTCAATGTCATTCTTTTGCATACGCAAATGTCCTTGAAGTGGCAGTCTTCCTTCGGGTTCCCATCAAAACCCTGTACGTGTTTCTGTTCTCCTTACGTGCCACATACCCTACCCATCTCATCCTCCTTGATCTGATCGCCTGAGCAATACTTGGTGAGCAGTACAAATCATGATGCACCTCATTACGCAGTTTTTACCAGACACCCGCTACTTCATCTCTCTTAGCCGCAAATATCCACCTCAGCACCCTGTTCTCTCTCACCCTCAACCTGTGTTCCTCCCTCATTGTGACAGACCAAGTTTCACACCCATACAGAACAAAAGGCAAAATTATAGTTCTGTATGTTTTATCTTCACACTGTCAGATATACATTACACAGGGAGGCAAAAGACTCTGGACCAGTCGGTGGCAGGCACTCCCTGAATTTAAGTTTTTCAGGCATGCAATACTGATTTATTGGTGTCGTTCTCAACTATTTGAACTTGGCCACATTTGCAAAGGATTTATTAGCTGTCTTTCTGTTGCGATGTTGGCTACTCTGCGTTCTGTTCAAGATAGAACACGCACGCCATCTCATTGTGAATGATACAAGTATTTTTATCTTACCCAACCTCACTATCAGCAACTAGATCTGTGCTACCAACAACAAATTCAGCCAAACAACTCCGTGTTTGTACGCTTAGCTCAGTCGGTCCCATTGTACTTTGTACTTAACACAATGATATGCAAATTTACTGCGCACCATTTCCAAATCTCTGTTGTGTGTGATCGATCTGGACTCTGCACGGGCTTGTTTGCCTCTACAGACAGGATGTGTTGCCACTATATCTGTCTCTAAATTGAAGTATTTCACCCCTAAATCAAAATACAATAACATTAACAACAGGTCCCATAAGTAGCGCTACCCATTGTTTTCAGATCGTTCTTGCCATGGCGACGAGGGTGTGGCTCACTCATTCACACCAGTGGCATAATATAAATTTAAATACTGTATAAATTTCAGTTCCAGTCTCACAGAGAACACAGTTTGTGGCCATTATAAAGACCAATCAGTGTTCAATTAGTGTTGTTTACAACGCATCCATAGACCCAGCACTATATGCAAGATACGACACTGCTTCCACGAAGGATTCGCTACTATAATCTAAACAGAAACCGGTCCTAGATGCATTCTAATCCACCGTATCCACACCTTATTCCGTTATTGTAATGCCCTATAATTTTAATGCTTATTATACTTGCAATACTTCAAATATGTGACGCGAGATCTCGCAATATACGATATTATTGTCAATTGTATACATTGCATTCTTAAGAAAATGGAGTCCGGCCTGAAGATGGCTCCGAAAGAAGGAGCCGAAACATGTAGCTGGGAGTAATAATGTAAAATATGTATTTTAATAATAATCATCAATTGAGTTGTGTTAGATTATATATTTTATACACTTATATTGCTATTTATCAACACAACGGGCATGTTCTCACCTAAAAATTACCACTCAGTAAATAAAATTATATTTAGGGAAATAGCTGCCGTTTATTGTGACAATTGTATTCAGCAAATACATAGTGTGCACTAATCTCAGTTATTTTTATGTTCACAGTAAATGGCACATATATTTACCACTGGTCTTCACAACATTAAGCAACAGTTCATGAAAACACAAGAGGATGGAGGTGGAAGTAAGTGGCCAGCTTTACCTCCCGGCCGCTTTAACCCGCACGCAATGGATAGGAGGCCTTGTGGATCCCAGAGTTCACCTGGAAGCGGTGGTGAATCGAACCCCGATTCCTTTGTCGTCCAGTCCACGGCCCGTTTCCTATACTGACTGTATTGTCCCAAATCTGGGAGTGGCCGTTGTAAAGTAGACCACGACAGGGATACAACAGGCGGTGGAGTACAGCGGGAAATACATGGCGGAGTCTGCGGCTGCTCTCGTCAGCAGTCGGTTTTGTGACCATGAGTGGATTATCCAACAGTGTAGCGGGACGTAGTTGATGGACAGAGTAACGAGCAGCCACGAGAGGAACTTTCCACTGTCATCCACAATTTGTATCCCATATACAGCGTTACATCTGTGAAATTCGGTTAATATATGCAGAAGTACTGCACAAAACAGCGGTATTAAGCGAAATGCCACAGACAGCGCTAAAGCAGCACTTATCGTCTTCATGTCTTCGAACACGTCATCACCGTGTTGGTGACACAGTGTGTTTGATGCTACTGCTGCATGCACGGAATAACAAAAGGCCACCGTCCATATTGTGACTAGTGGAATATCGCGAATAAACCGATCTGCAGTTGGAATGCTCCGGACGGCAGACGTCTTTGTGCTGTGATCCGCCAGTGCAGAAGTTGGCAGCGACACATAGTCACCACGTAACCTCACGTTCTTGAAGCGCACCGCGCTGAGAACGACCACTGAGGCTATCTGTACAGCCACTGCCAAGTCACGTGATATCCAGAAGGCCATGCGCATGGGAAGCCCCATTCCGCAACCGCTGCAGAGCTGATGGAAGTAGTGGACAGGTAGGCAGAGAATGGCGAGCATATTGGCAGCGAACAGGTTGGTAAGAAATCTCTGTTTGGTTTGGTGGTGCGATTTGATGTTAACGAGGAGATCGGAGTTACCGATCGCTGCGATGACAAGAGCCAGCAGCCATATCACAGAGTCGTTGTACGGGCGCCAGCATTGCAGATTAACATCGGCAGACATCTGCAAACAGACGGCACACCCAGCCTAACAGTGTAAACAGACAGTAAACTCAACATAACAATGTAAACAAAGGGGACAATTCGCCGTAAGATTATATTACGCTTGTTATCGGTCTTCCGTGTGCAGGTGACAGCCTGCAAGTAGAACACAATGCATATCGCATAGGGACAAGTTGCATACAGGCTCGAACATGAAGTAGATGTGTGTGCACAAAGAAGAAACTACAGCCTATTCACACACACACACACACACCCACACACGACACACATACACACACCACACACACACACACACACACGAACACCCCCCCTCACACACACACACACACACCACACCACACAACACAACACACACACTCAAGCACCCAAGAAACGGATAAATAAGAGATTCCCAAAGTCATAAAACCAAGACGAAGAAGATATACGATTTGGTTCCTTTCCTCTATTAGAAATACAACCACAGAAAACAGGAGTCGAACCCAAAACTCCCCCAAGTCAAGATCCCGACACACCTGATTCCGCGCAACAAAGAGTTGATACGCCCCTCTCTGTGCGCAGAGATCCGAACTACGAACCCCCCAGTACACCGCGATCGAGGCGTGAAATTCGAGACGCGAGGCCAGAACCGCCGCTTACCGGAGCACGAACACAGGACCCTTACATAGCTGAGACTAGTGCTATATTTGACATGCGGTACAGAATGGCACACCCAACTGATACACAGCACTGTAGTGTGCAGCCTTGATAACAGTCAGAATAACGATCAGCTGACTGCATAATACTGACTCATGCAGTAATGTACTTGAATATAAATTGTAACAAATTAGTAGTTACGTGTTGCATTCCGGCTCTGTTAACTGACGATGCCACTTAGTTTAACCTTTTGGCGCCGGAATTATTTTATTTTTTTTAATTTTAGCACATCCCGTATATAAAATGTGAATAATACAGGAACCAAATACGTTAGAATTATGAAACAAACTGCATTTTGAAGAGAAAAAACGGAGAGTATATACCATGTTTAAAATATTCAG
>Ga0123354_10020692_pt1 | contig 10353 bp, 10 predicted proteins | sample TergutLab28metaG_2_FD_97872 | JGI IMG/M metagenome (GOLD analysis project Ga0123354, IMG submission 97872) | Labiotermes labralis P4 segment gut microbial communities from Petit-Saut dam, French Guiana - Lab288 P4 | ecosystem: Host-associated > Arthropoda: Insects > Digestive system > Gut ...
ATAATGAGAGGGCTTTGTGTTGTTAGTAATGATAATAATAACAATAATAATAATTTGAGAGGGATTTGTTTTGTTGGTAATGATAATAGTGATAATAATAATAATAATAATAATAATAATTTGAACTAAAAAACTAAACATAATACGTAACATCCTTCACAACAACTCCTTTCCGATAAAACCACACAAACCCCCAACCCAGATAAACAAATAACTACCCACACCACACAAAAATGGGCCAACTTCACATATATCGGTAAGGGAACTTCACATTTTCAAACGAACGGACCTCAAGATCACATTCCGTACCATCCTACACATTAGCCAACCTACTTACACACAAAAACTACGCCGACGACAAATACTCCCTATCGGGTGTATACAAACTAACTTGCCCTGACTGCCACAAAACGTATGTCGGACAAACGGATAGACAATTCTTTACCCGCTACAAAGAACACAAGACAGCATGGCGCAACAACGGAAATACCTCCAATTTTGCAAAACACCTGATAGAAGAAGCCCATTCGTATGGCCCCATGAACAAGATGATGAAAATAGTACGTTGCCACAAAAAGGAGCACAACTCAACACAATAGAGAAATTCCATATCCACACCGAGTTTGCTAAAAACAGCTGTCTCTATGACCCTCAGACAATTCTCTCTAACGCCATCTTCGACACCCTCATAAAGGACCGACCGACCCAGCAACTGCCCAACACCCCAACCCCCATACCCGACTGTAGACATTCGTAATTACCCCAATAGAAAGGACAAGGCCATTTACATGAAACATAACAGCAGACCGACTTCCATCCCAGGAACCACAGGCAGCTCACAACCAACACTGGGCTTGAAAACACTCGGCACTGGTTCATAATCACATAACTTGACTACAATCAGTGATAATTCAGTTACACACATACAACGCTCGCACAAGAGGATTAAGTGACATCACCATCAAAGGATAGTGTTCATTTACACACCCAGCCTTTATACTCCGGGGAGACGACTCAGCGAACGCCATTATAGCACACACTACACAGTACAACGAACACTCCCAACTCCCAAAACTGTGAGTATACCGCCTTTAATCAGTCACTTTATGCAAGTGCATATATATTAACGAGAATTTAGACACAACCTCTAAAAAGACTACCCTATATTCTCCACAGGTAGAACCTTGCTATAAATGACTTATGCTAACACGCTCCGAATAACCAGCTGACCAAAAACTAACACAGCGGTGCTTCAAAGGATGGTCGTACTGCCCTCCTCGAAGTTCAGCACTAATTCACACATGGACTGTGAACCATCTGACACCCTATACTTAGAACATACAGCGGTACACACACAACTCAGCGAAACCAGAAGAGTAATATTAAGCCTAGCACTTCAGTGCCACCTTACTTTACTTTACTTTACTTTATTGTATTTTTGGTTTGCCTGTTTATCCCTATTATTATCCTTTAACTTTATTTTCCATTACCCACTTCACTCTGCACTCCGACCTATAGTAGTTTCACTTTGTGGAATTGAACAGATAAATTATAGGGTGTTTAACAAGATTTAGTATAACAGTAAAATACAATAACAACTTGAGTAGATTAATGAGCCCATAACTGTAACTACAAAATCCGTATTCTTGTATAGCATTGCACATTGTATATGTATAGGATAAGTATATATATGTACATATAATTTCCACAACACACAATATGATGCCACAGACCTAACTATTTTTAACTCAGATATACACACAATAGCAGCCCCCCCCCCCATGTACCCACACCTCCCAACCTCCATGACACATTCGAGATCTCGTGCCCACCTCACCTCCTAACTCCCCACTGTCAACAGCCCATATTAAGTATCGTATAACTGCTTACTAAGTATGTCGTGTACAACCTGAAGATGGCCATTGTCAAACGCCGAAACATGTAGTTGTGCCTTACGTAATAAATACCAGATATACCGCTACCATCATATAAAGTTGTGTTAGACAAATACATAAACTGCACTGTAGTTACCTTATGATTTGAGAGGGATTTGTGTTGTTAGTAATGATAATAATAATAACGATAATAACTTGAGAGGGCTTTGTGTTGTTGGTGATGATGATGAAGATGATAGTAACAATAATAATTTGAGAGGGCTTTGTGTTGTTAGTAATGACAATGATAATAATAACAATAATAATAATTTGAGAGTGCTTTGTGTTGTTAGGAATGATAGTGATGATGATGATGATAATAATAGTAACAATAGTAATTTGAGAGGGCTTTGTGTTGTTAGTAATGATAATAATGATGATATTAATAATGATAGTGATGATGATGATAATAATAATAACTTGAGAGGGCTTTGTGTTGTTAGGAATGATAATAATGATGATGATAATAGTAACAATAATAATTTGAGAGGGTTTTGTGTTGTTAGTAATGATAATAATGATGATATTAATCATAAAAATAGTAATTTCAGAGGGATTTGTGTTGTTAGTAATGATAATGATGATGATAATAATAATTTGAGAGGGCTTTGTGTTATTAGTAACGATAATAATAATAATAACAATAATAATTTGAGAGAGCTTTGTGTTGTTGGTAATAACAATGATGATAATAACAATAATAATAATTCGAGAGTGTTTTGTGTTGTTAGGAATGATAGTGATGATGATAATAATAATAGTAACAATAGTAATTTGAGAGGGCTTTGTGTTGTTAGTAATGATAATGATGATAATAGTAACAATAATAATTTGAGAGGGTTTTGTGTTGTTAGTAATGACAATGATGATGATAATAGTAACAATAGTAATTTGAGAGGGTTTTGTGTTGTTAGTAATGATAATGATAATGATGATAGTAACTTGAGAGGGCTTTGTGTTGTTAGTAATGATAATAATGATGATATTAATAATGATAATAATAATAATAATAACAACTTGAGAGGGCTTTGTGTTGTTAGGAATGATAATGATGATGATAATAGTAACGATAAAAATATGAGAGGGTTTTGTGTTGTTAGTAATGATAATAATGATGATATTAATCATAACAATAGTCATTTCAGAGGGATTTGTATTGTTAGTAATGATAATGATGATATTAATAACTTGAGAGGGCTTTGTGTTGTTAGGAATGATAATAATAATAATAATTTTAGAGGGCTTTATGTTGTTAGGAATGATAATAATAATAATAATAATAATCTGAGAGGGCTTTGTGTTGTTAGTAACGATAATAATTATGGTGATGATAATAATAGTAATGATAATTTGAGAGGGCTTTGTGTTGTTAGTAATGATAATAATGATAATAATAACAATAATGATTTGAGAGAGCTTTGTGTTGTTAGTAATGATGATGATGATGATGATAATAATAATAATAATTTGAAAGGGCTTTGTGTTGTTAGTAATGATAACAATAATGAAAATCAGTTCCCTTTTATTAACGTGCTAGATTTGGTGAAGGAAACGTTACTTGGTAGTGGAAAGTTTGTGTTTCTTTGCTTAACGATCAGTGAAGGTTGAAACAACAGGTGTAAGGAGACAGAGAGACAGACAAGCGAATAGTTCTAAGTAGACAGACCCTGCCGCTCGCCTGCACGTTCCTGCCTGTGGCGGAAGTACGTGCTGCTTCGTCGTGATCCGCGTGCTGCAGTCGCGTGCATTTCTCCGGTAGCCAAATATACGCCGTGTATGCAGACAACATCCCGCGGACTTGCGACCCAAATATCGGTGGCAAAACAATTTTGATGTGTGTGACGTTTCGATAAGGTATTCAGTAACTAATTTTACGAAGATGGTATCAGTCAAAACACAAACTCCACACCGAAAATAAAAAGAGTAAAATATAATTTGTGTTTTGACTGATATCAATCCTGGGTAATGAGCGGCGAAACCGCTCGTCTGATTTTCGTCAAATTCGGTGTAGAATTTCCATACAAAATTGTGTCGAGCAGGCAGGAGTGTTGTGAGAATCGTTGTGGCGACGTTCTTGACGTATGGGGGGAAACCCATGTTTCTAGACGTTATTTTTATGTTGCCCAATTTGGGTGAAATCCGGTACAGGCGATTTGCAAGTAACGCGATTCAGCAATGCGAATTACGTGAAAACCCGTGCAGGAAACTCCGTACAGCTTTTTGTGTAGTCGGTCATACATTACAAGTAGACGTGTTCCGGCAAACAGTTTGACATTTTGAAAGTAAAGAACGCCTTGATCAGGCGATCGTGGTTCGAAATAGCATCCTGGAATTTGCTTGGAGGAACGGGCGAAAACCACCAGCACCTTCTTACAGGATTTCTGGCTTCCGGGTAAAGAATTGAACCCCGCGTGAACTGCAGTCGGAGCAGTGGGCTGAGGAAAGATGCGACGGAGCGGAGTGCAGGTATCTTTCGCGGAAACTTGACTGAGTTGTCAAGAGTTCTGAGTAACAGGCTAGACCAGAGGTTATTACAGTGTGGTCCACAGGTCCTGGCGAGGGGTCAGCGAGACAACATCTGCCTTTCTGTTACAAGTTAAATGGAAAAATGTATTGAACATTCTTCATATCACACAAAATCTGCTGGTGTGTATGTTGCGTAAAAGATTTTGTTTGCTCAGTAAATTCTATAATTCCTGAGCCAAAAGAAAGGAAATTCAATAAATGATTGTAATTTTTTTTTAAGTTTACAAGTTACGTTCGTGGAGGTGCCTTGGGCGCTACAAAACTTAACGACGGCACGGCTTGTAACAGCTTAGGTTTGTTGTTTAGTTGAACGAAACCTTTTAGGTTTCAATACTGCTGGGAAGATCACACACAGTCTTTGTAGTGGATATTTACACCTTTAAGATAATGTTTTAGAGTTTATCCGTTTCTTGTCTGTAATTATTCGAAATTTAAATGTACCTTAGATGTCAACGAGTTAAGATAATTTGGGGCTGGGGGGGTCCACAGCATTAGTGACACTTTGTGAGGGGCCCGTGGTGACGTCGGGGATTGGTGGGCCATTGTAGGAACCACCGGTGTGGCATCAGAGGTGGTTCGGGCGTGTTGGTAAAGAAAGTGCCCTTTCTGTGAATGGTACCTGTATGAATAATGTAACACTGCAAGGTAATGACATCCGTTGTAGCCCAGTGGCTGTGTTTTATTATTAATGTGGACAGTGGGCTTAAATTTGAATAATGCAAGCAGTGCGTGTTCACGGTGCCTGTGGTTTCGTTGTTACTTTCATCTCTGAAATGGAATGCGGTATTAATGGCGGCTGTGCAGGTGACCTGCGCCAGTTCAGCATTTAGGTAGTCTTTCATGTGTTGGCCGAAATTAAATGGAATTACAGGGTAAAGATACAGTTCCTAAACTGAAACCTTTGTCTTTTGTCCCAGTACTGGTACTTTACCTTTAAAGCTCAGTGGGTACTAAATGTATATTCATGTTGAACATTCACAAATCCACGTTCTGCCCACACAGTGTGTTTATGCTTTGTGCATCTTAGAACAGACAGCGATTATATCCCTATACAGCATTGGTTTCTATGACTGAGACGGGGTGTATTTACTGCGCGGAACGAGGTTTGTGCGCTTCGCCGCCATGTTAAGAATCCATCGCTGGCGTAACGTGCAAAGCCATTGCCATCATAGCCAGTTTGATACGCTTCTTTTCTCTCCTAACAGCGGCGCTAGCCCAAACTTCACCCGGGGCGCAGCGTCTGTGGCTATGGGAGATGGCTTCGGAGGTTGGGCACGTATCGTGTGCCTTGCAAGTGCTTGTTTGCCCGATAACATCGTTCAGCCGTACCATGGCTCCTACCTCCCAGAATGACGTTATTGACAGTTGGATGTACTGTTGCAGCCTGTCGCCGTCTGTCCGTTGACGCTCCCAGTCTTGGGGAGAAAGTCCAAGTCTGAGTAAACGGCAGATTGTTTGTCTTTACAGTTCCGGAGGATACGTGTATATGTCAAATGACATTATTTGACTTGGCCACCGAGTAGAGTCCGTCTCGTGATACTAACCGTCTCTCTGCCTCTCAGCTGCTCAGGAACTTCCTCGCCTGCAGTGTCATCCGTCGGTTCAGTACCGTGTTCACAACAGCCTGTCGTTACGCCGTGTCCTGACTTACGCGAATCCACTCTGTACGCTTTGAGATACATCCCTTGTCTCCCCATTGCCGAATGGCGTTGTCCAACGAAATCAGGGCTGACGAACCTTTAGCACGCGTGCCCCAAATGACACGCTGAAGATTCCCATGGCACGCGGCATTCACTGCTGTCCCTCGTTTTGTTTCTTTTGCCCGAACGTCTCTATATTGTGAACAACGTCTGTATATGTACACATATCTACTGTGTGCAGACTGTATATGAATTACCGTTGCTACCAAATGCCACTGCAGTGAGACGTTTTTACACAAATCGGAGCGGTGCGAAGTGTTGACTGGATATTTATCGTTGGGGCGCCGGTCTGGCGGTGCCTGGGCAAATACACGTACGTGACATTGGACAGAACGTTTTAGTCTTCTTTTGAAACAGGAAGCAGTGGCAGCCCAGTTACTGCCACATTTTGTTGCTTATCGCATTCCTACAGCAGACCTTTATTAGAAATACAGTAATTATACTGCGCGTTAATTGTATAATTATAGTATGCGTTAATAATGATGCAGTAATTACTGACAATTTATTGAAGACTCCAAGAATTTATTTTGCTCTTCAAAATTCCCATTGGCACGCGAAGCGATTTCTTTGAAATGTACAGACAATATGAGCGCGCCTCTTCAGAAAGGTTCGCCAGCCCAAACTGAAACTGAGTGGTTAGCCTCTTTCATCCGCAATACACGTTCCAGATGTTGCCTTGACCCTGATTTGTTTACCCAAGTAAAGTTCGGTTAAATATATCACCAGTCCCACATGTCTCACCAACCCCAAATGTCTCACCACCACCAAGTGTAACACCAGTCCCAAATGTGTCACGAGCACCAAATGTATCACCACCACCAAGTGTATCACCAGTCCCAAATGTGTCACCAGCACCAAATATATCACCAGTCCCAAATGTATCACCAGCACAGAATGACGTGTGAAATTATAGTTGTGTACGTATTTGGATTAGCTGTTGGACAGCAGTGTAGTGCCTGGAGGAGGTGGAGTAAAAGGAAGAATTGAGAGAATTACACAGTGAGTAGCTTCATGGTTTGTACTTTTCGAGCGAATGTTCTTACGGTAGTCAAATCAATGGAGGATGGGATGGGTGGGGTGTATAGCGCGAAACACAGGTATAATCAGTGCAGGTGAAATGTTGATTGGGAAACGAAAGCGTTAGTTACCGGTTTTTTTTAGAATACATGTGGAAAAGGAGGGTGACATTAAAATGAATAATTGGAAATTAGCAGTGAGGTTGGTGTGGCGTGCAGTGAGGACATGTTAGTGAGACTTGCGTAGCGCTGTGCAGGATTACGTCGTAGTTACAAGGTGGGACGGAGGGTATATGTGAAAGTTGGGAACTTGAGTTGTTCTGGTGTAGAGGCATCGTGCATCCGAGGCTGCTCATTGAGTGTGCCTTTGATCAGGCGGCCGATCGCCGGTATCACTCCTCGGAGGCCCGGGTTCGATGTCAGACACAGTAACACTGGGACGGGTTTTTCTGCGATTACTTCTGTTTTCGCCCTCCAGTATCAATCCACCAGTGCCCATAGTCAGCTTGATGTTGATACTGCTCTTATGAAAAGAACAAGCGGGCGAAGTCTGGGAACCTTGGAGCATTGGGCACAAAAGTACTTTCGCTGTTAAAAGGTTTAGGCCCAAACGATGTGCTGGAGGCGAGGATCCTTCTGCGGCTTCCCTGTAGGCCGCGTACAAATGACACGCCACATGTGTGATACATGACTCAGATACAAGGATATATTTGTTGTCCACATCGTCATGTGGAATGTGTTGTGAGGGTATGACTGTCTTGACTTATGTCTGCATTCCAGGATGTGTTTTTGGCGCGTTCTTTGATCGTGCGTGTAAAATGAAGCTACACTGAGCTAATGCAACTTGAATTCTTAAAGGATTTCTGTTAAACCGGATGAAACCTGTCCCGGTATATTAGGCGTTCATTACGAAATAAAAAAAAAGTGTGGAGAGAGACCACGGCCATCCTTCCGTCCGTATCTTCCTGATTTCTGTCATGCGACTTGACGTCACATCGTCTGTCTGTCCATCTGTCTTCGTTTGGCCTAGTACTCTTGGACCGTCCACATTGGTTTGTGATTGGCAGGGCCCTGCAGCACGCAGTTTGAAGAACTGTGGTGTCTAGGCTGGACGGACGTAGTGGACCGAACACATCATCCTGAACTTTCAGGTAGTGATGTGTCATTTGCTAAGAGACCGAGCCTTTTCGCCACTGCATAAGGCTCAGACGAAGCTCTTTACGCAGACTTCACACTTCGTCCAGCCTGATCTCCATAAAGAAGTTTGACACTCGTCAGACCATGGTTTTTCACGGTGGTGTAAACGCGGGTGGTGACAGTGTTTGCAAGTAGGTGGTTACTGGACGATTCGGAGGATCATATTGCCTCCATCTTCGTGGCTGGTCGTCACAGTGTCGGTTCACATTCATTTGTGGATCCGTTTCTCCACGTTTCTGTATTCGGTTTGACCATGGCGTTTTTTCCATCACGTGGATTAGTCACGCTGCAAGGCGCCGTCTCGTATAGCGTTCAGTGGAATTTGTTGTGACGTCACGATGTCCGACGTGGTTGGTTCTACTTGAGACAGATGAAGTGCCTATTGCTGGCTGACTCACTGCCCAGGGGAGTTCATATATTATGAGTCACCCAGTGGCGCCTTGTTATGCCTGGTACACATAGTCAGACGAAATGGAAGGAAAACCGAGAAGGAGTTCCGGTGTAGTCACGTTGACTCTTTCCGGCGACATTCGCAAGACAGGGGCGACCAAAATGTATGTATCGTCACTGCCTTGAAAGTGGTGAAAGCCGAAATGTGGTTATGATTTCATATGACATGGATTGTAAGCTGTTGATGATGTAAACAAACAGAAGGACCAGCTGACAGTGGTGATGGCCGCAAGTGACAGTGTGAAGGGCCTTGTCGAACCTCAGACACTCCAGCCGCCTGAGTTAGTGCAGTCGGACAAGGTGCTGTGCTGTGTAAGGTTGTGGTGTGTGCAGGTCGCGATGTTACTGCAGACACACCACCACCACCACCACCACCACCTCCGCTTGGATGGGCTCACCGTGTATACGGCATATGAAAACGCGATTTAGCACAGATAGTTGTATCAATATTTCATATTTGGACATATTTTTAAACTTTTTATTTAAAACTTGTACATTTTGTATCTGCAAACTGTTGCCGACGTCACTCTCTGTGCAATACATCCTTCAAAGCACATCTTTGTGTCGAAACATGTAGCAGGCTGCACTCTTTATAATACAACAAATTTACACATTTTTATGTTCGCATGTTCGTTTTATTTCTAATAATGAATCAAAAATGCTAGGGCATGGATCATATAAAGCTGACAAAGCTGAGTGTTTTAGTGATCAAAATAACAGACAAGTGCACATTTTGTGACTGCTGGCTGCGAAATTTGGGTACTGTTTGGTAGTATGGAGTGTTTGATGGTCCGGCACCTGTTTTGTTCCCGTGGGTCCCAGGTTAAAGGAATTCTACTGCTTTTCCCCAATCATAATTCGAAATATCTCAGCCTTTGTGCGGTATTCGTACTACACAGTTGATACATGATTGTTGGATAGGACGAGAAGCGATTAGGTTTTCGTTCATTTGGATACAGATTGAGAGAAATTCGGGGTCTTAGAATTTTGACTCCAGTCTGTTCACTTTATCTGTCGAGGGTAAGAGGCTTCTGAAATGAATTTCTCCTGAATGAATTGTTAGAATGTGCACTTAAGTCTGTTTCCTTTAATTGTGTGCCCAGGGTAACTGGTTTTGCAGATGTGTCCTGAGTGAGGTTTTGGAACAGGGCTTCAGTCTGCCCTCTGTAATTTGTGTGTCGCGTTAAGTGGTTTGGCAGGCGAATTCTGCCTGTGTTTTTCTAACTTCTAATGTTTTCGTTTGGCTGTCGTGTATTTGCATATGAGTACAGTAACACGTCTCAGTATTAAAAATGGTAGTTGGTGTGATGATGTTCCCGAGTGTTGCAGCTGTGCATGCGCGCGCGCGCAGAATTGTTCTGTGATTGCTGTGTTCTTAACAGCAAACACACACTAATTGTGTTGTGTAATTTATTGTGGCAAATTACTATAACCATCTTGGTGGTCACAATTGGTGTTTGGATTGTACTGTTCAGTTTGTTACGAACAGTCTCTCTCTTTCACACACACACACACACACACACACACACA
>Ga0123354_10020693_pt1 | contig 10352 bp, 4 predicted proteins | sample TergutLab28metaG_2_FD_97872 | JGI IMG/M metagenome (GOLD analysis project Ga0123354, IMG submission 97872) | Labiotermes labralis P4 segment gut microbial communities from Petit-Saut dam, French Guiana - Lab288 P4 | ecosystem: Host-associated > Arthropoda: Insects > Digestive system > Gut ...
ATTATTATTATTATTATTATTATTATTTACTGTATGTAGAATATGGTTTTTTTGTGGACTGCGTTGAACTCATTAAATTCACGTAGAACAAAGTTTTCTTTATATATTTTTTAAATTAATTTTAACATTGCGATCTTTTGTTTTTTTTGAAATTGTGGTTTTACTTTGTTTCAAATGTTGTTTACTTTTTTCACTATATATTTGTGCTGACATTGTAGTAGGCCGTAAGTCTTTCAACTCCTAAACAGGTGAATAATAGTACTGAATTATTAATAAACTTCAAGATTCTGCGATGTTAAACAGTAGCTGCAAAGACGCTGGAGAATCTATGTCCGCTCAAATGTAGAACAAATTTCACGAAAATGAGCAATGTATTTTATACCCGGACGTTGCTCTAGACGTGGTTTTTTGCCAAATACAAAAGATAATCATATTCAGTTAATAATGTTTTAATAACAAACCTGGTCCCAGTTTGTTACGGTCGTGTAGCTAAAACGTGTAGTGTATAGAAAAGTGATATTAAATAAACACGAGAAAATTGTAGTCTAAAGTGTATTGAATGTGTAGGTCATAACGAGCTATGTATGTATAAGTACCCATATAAATCAGACTTGGTAATGTACGTTTCTTGTTACGTGGGGTAGAGATATATGAATGTATGGTAACCGTAACATTAAATTATTGTTTGGAATTACTCTTTTAATATGACAACATTTATCTGATATTGTGATAGAATTCCTTATCCATTGTCTAGGGGTGTCAAGGGTTTAAAGGCAATTACCATATTTTTTAAATAAGGGACTGTACGAAATAGATTTTCTATATGCCTGCTGGCAGCATCGTCGGTGCTTTATACCACGAGCTGTAGACAGAGTCTAGTGCTCCTGAGGATGGGCGAAATTATCGCCCGAAACATGTTGAGCTGATTGAAATTGTTAATAAATTATTATTGTTGCATCCAGTTAGTTATTTATATTATTGAAATTACATGCTCAGTTATACAATATCAACCAAAAAATGCACCTTTTTAAAATTAATATTTATATTTGTAAATTTTGATGTCTTATAAATGTTTAGAAACCGAGTGTTCAATCGAACACATTCTGCTAGTGATGCATGTAGAACACACTATAGCATACTAGTGTATATAACCATCTTCCTGAAGATGAACCCTCCGGTTCGAAACATATAGAAGACGTCAAAAACAAAAAAATTGACATACTAATTTAAAAAGTTGCCTTCTATTGGTTTATATTGTATAATTGTGTTATAACGCAAGGTACAAAAACATGAAATTTTATTTTCTAGTCAGATACTTTTTTCTCATAGTACATATTTACATCCTGGGAATAAACAATAATTGTTTTCTTCCCATTCCAGTACTTACCTCCGGCGTACGAGTAGAGAAGAGTCCGGAATATATACACATATAATTTATTTCAAATTGTTAACGCAGTTGTCTATTGCATTTTGTTTCCTGTAGTCCACCGATTTTATCCAGAATATTCAGGAAACTTTCGGTTGTATTAGACATATATCACAACGAATACCTTTGTGGATGTCTGTTGCTGATTTCAAGTAAGCTATTTCAGTTGTGGTAATAGCACAGAACTGCAAGTTGACATGAGTTAACGAAACTAACAGAGCAGTGATCTGGAAAATGTAATTTTCATAACCCTCTACAAATTTCACACTCCTGTTACTATAGAAGGGTCGTGACGTAATGCTTTCTTCTTCATTCAGCATAAATGAGCTTTGCCTACGCCATTAAAAGTTCGGGAACTGAGTTAAACTTTGTATTCTAGCGCTCGTAATGTGTTACCGAAATGTCTAACTCCGTAAATCTACTTAAGGACAGGTTCGCTCTTGACTTATTCGTAAATATGATTCTGCTATTTTTTCAGTTTATATTTTAGAATAGTGTAAGGAGGAACTTACATACACTTCATTCCAAATTGTTATCTTTTAACAAGTTCTGGGGCTTTCCATTTCATTAAAGCCAAATGATGTGCCCCTCGCCATATAGAATCCGGGTGATCAAATGGAGAAGAATGAATTGGGTGGCGAATATGACATATATAAAAGAAAGGAGAGGTGTATGTGAGCTTCGGTGAGGAATTCTGAAAGAAAGAGTCCACTTGGAAGACTTAAGTGTAGAAAGAAAAATAAAATTAAAATTGATACTAAAGAAAATGAGGACCTTGAATGGACCGATATGCCTCTTTTCATGGATAGATGTCTGGACCTTATGAATGCGTTAATTAACAGTCGGTGTTCATAAGCAACAAAGAATTTCTTGTTTAGCTGAGGAACTGTTAGCTTGTCTAAAAGGAATTTCTTGAATGTAGTTAATTCCATCGAATTCACTGAACTTCATTTGAGTGGTCAAAATTAATGCTTCTCATTCTGTATGTTTCAGCAAACCTACAGTCCATCTCTCTAATGTGTTTGTCATACCAACACCAATATTAATTCTGATATTGAAACTCTTATCCTGTTCTTTTTTTGCAACCACGTTTTAGTGCTTATGGGTAATATTCCACAAAACTTGGTGGGCCTTGAATTCATTAAGACACTTAAAACGGAATTATAAATCCACTCCAAACTACAAAATGTAGAACTTAACACCAGAAAACTATAGAAACAAAAATTTCTCCTCCATAAACAAGAAAAAGACGTTAAAGCAGTGCGATCCGTAAAGACGAACCGAACAAAGACGTAAATTGGGCTGCGCTTTGGCAGTTTTTCATTAAAACCTCACATCTGCTCCGAACCAGTCAAGCGAAAGTCTTTGGTTGTTCATGTGGCTTTGGCTCGATTTGGTGAAATCGTCCACAAGAGTCGATCACGAGCACGAGCACCCAAGATGCAACTTTAGGAAATCGAATGAAATAAATAGTAGCAGTAAAGTGTAATAAGTTTTATCAAAACATCCCGCAAGACTGACAGAAATTGAGTGATTTTTATGCAAAAGTATGGATTAATTTGGTGAAGAATATGTAATGTTTTGTGTTTGAATTAGAAAGGCTCTTATAATGTTTAAGAGATTTACGTGAACTTTGAATTGACAGAATTTCTGTTTTGTGGAAATATTCAGAAGAAATTAAAATTTTGTTATTCATAAATATGCAGATTTTTAATTGCATTTTTGTGTTAATGAATATAGGCATTTTACATATTTCTGTGAATATTAAGGATGTAAATCGCAAATAATACTGTTTTATTTTGTGAGTTTACTTATTTAGAATTGTAAACATAGTCTAAAATTTTTGTCTCATTCACATACATCGCGTATTCCAAATGTTTGTAATTTCCGAAATTAGAAAATTGTACTAAAGACATGTAAATTACTATACTGCGTAATATTCTTTATGTAAAGCACTGAAATTCATTTCAAATACTATGTAACATATACGTTAGAACAAGTTAATGAAACCACATTACGGGTATATACACAAACCTCGTACCTCGTTTTGAAAGCCAATGTGACATCATTATCAATTTCTAGGAAACCTTGTGCACTTCAGTAATTTGGCATATTTGATTTTGTTCTGAATGTATGAAAAGCGGTGTAAAAGTAATGTCCTTGCAGAAATATTATTATATTTATATCACTTCGGATTCATTTTTATCATCAATGAAAGCTGTCTTTGTACACTGATGAAAATGGATTAAAAACTCAAATTAACAGTACAGAGAATAATACAAACATGATTAGGCTTACTTTTACAATGTTTGTACAGGTGACGTAGTGGAACAAAATAAATATGCGATTGTTTCTGATGTGTGTATAACTGAAAACATGTAAACAACGTACAAATATTGACAACCCAAACAGCTTACTTGTTAAAATGTGTATTTGTGGCTACAGTTTAGCGCCTTTATTGGGTTTATAAAAAAAAAGAAACGCTCAAACATGGTTTAATTTGTTAATGTATTTTAAAAAAACTGTAATTTCAACACTGTAATAGAAACTACGAAGATCGTGCTGACATGACAGATTACGATCTGGTGCCGTAAGTTCAAATTAATAGGGAAGGGCGCTTGGGAAACAAATTTGTTTACATGCATTAATGTACGTATAATTAGGCTGATACATTGGACCGTGCATCATTATGATAACTGAAGAATAAAAAAACCAACTAGATGTTACTTGATATTTATTGTACTTCTTATAGGCTCAACATGTTTCAAGCATTACTATGCCCATCATAGGCAGTCAGGCCGGACATTACTCCGGACTAACCGCACCTAACCTCCAACATACAGCAAACCAAGAACGACACGACCAATGTGGTAAACAACATCATAGTCGCGAGCTCCTAATGATGGGCATAGTAATGCTTGAAACATGTTGAACTTATAAGAAGTACAATAAAATATCAATTGTCATCTAGCTGGTTTTTTGATTCTTCAGTACAATTAGGCGTCTTATATTGAACTCATTTAGGGACCCTATATGACGGTTAAATGACTTACGTATCAAAACTCATTCTTTATTTAAAGAAACAGACAGCCCACTGCAGTGGTCTTGAAAGTTTTTGACATCTGTGGAACCCTTGTGAATGAATCTGAACTTTCCCTTAATTGTGTAATATAAATTTCTCTTTTTGGATGCCGAAATGAAATAAATTTTCAACACAAAGTATTTTCTTTGAAAAACGCAATATTCATGCATATCTGTAAAAAAAATATGTTTATGTGTGATGTGCACAGAAAATAAAGCCGTAGCTGATCATACAAATTGATTGAAGCGAAAATAAAAGATGTTAGCAAATGCCATGAAAATATTCTTTATCGATCATGTACTTAATAAGTGTTTTTGCGGAACTTCTGGAAGCCCCTCTGGGAAAATCAGGATTTCACAGTAGGATTTTATCATAGGAGATGACGAAAAACTTAAATGACTATTGTTGCCCTTTATGATTTACTTCCAGAGTCTCCTGTCTACACTTTTTCAACTGCAAAGACATAAAGATTAAAATATACAGACCAATGACATATGTCACAACCCGTCAAACACAAACACATCATTTTTTTAATTAAGCATGACTACATATTTCAGTCGACATAGACCATCATCAGACCAATAATACAAAAACTTTCAAAATAAGGACAAAATATGGTGCAAATATAATTCACATTATGGGATCCCACATGTATTATAGTAGTTCTTAAAAAGTAAAATTGTATAGAAATTTTGACTTTTGTTGATCGTGCATCTCAGTATATTTATCTCAATATTTAACCAACTTGATGCACAAAATTTGTTTCACAATAAGATTTATTTCATGCCTCTACATGTTTCTAGCACATGTGCTCGAAACATGTAGAGGCATGAAATAAATCTTATTGTGAAACACATTTTTTGCATCATATTGGTTAAATACTGAGATAAAAAAACGTAAATAGCTGTATATGTACGTGCATGTTTGATTTTTCCACAATAAGAAACAGATGTAAAATTTTTTAATTTTTTGTTTTCCCTTATTCTGTTATATTTCTCTTGGTATGTGTATTTTTGTTGTTATGGATCTGCGTAGTGTTAATATTATTTAGTAGAAATTTAAAATAAAAATCTGCACAATCCATATTTGTGGAAGACGAATTTTTTCCAGAAGACTTTCGAAGGTACATTTGGGAAAACATCTTAAATAAACTGGAAAATATTATATTAATTTGTGTTCCTTGTTGATATAAACCCTAATAATGTCAAGGCTAAATACACAGTATAATACGAATAGACAGAAATTAATTTAGAATATTCTTCTCTTAGGTTTCATTCGTTTAAACGTGTTCACTCTGAGTGCCTGCTTCAGCTGTTCCGCAGTCACAAGAGAACCGTATCCATTGTTAAAAGCTCTATGACTACACGGACTGCCAAATTGTGGGGAATTGTTAGGGGGAGAGGGGGATTGTTGAAACCTTGAATGAAAGTGGAGAATGGAAGACAGAGAGAACATGATAAATTCAGTTGGCTTGAGACAGGACTAAGCATTCAGATGAGGAAGGGTGGGTTTGTCTTAGAGTATAGAAACCTATAAATTGTGGAGAGAAATTACAGGATGGGATATGTATGTGTAAAAGTAGGAGAGGATTGTGGAGATTTGCAGGCAGTGAAATGGTTCTAGTATGTCTGCTAACGTCAGGAATAGGAGAATTTCATGAACGGAGACAGGAACACAGTCAGAATCACAGGCGGTTCTTATTTTAATCCACTGCCAGTAGGTATTCATTAGAATGTAGAGAGAGATTATTAGAGCTAATCTGTATAATAGAGAGATAGAGGGGAGGAACGTTATGTTATCTGTTGTTCAGGAGTGTGGACATGCACCAGAGAGAAGGACAGAGAATTGTGTGTAAGAGACTAGATCCATGCAGAGAGGAACGTCGTGTTTCAGGATTATGATTTATAAATAAACACTAAAAATCGATAGATCGTAACGTAAGCAATAAAACTACAATAAATTGTTGATACAAAAGAATGTGAAAGATAACTTAAGGGGAAACCTATTCGTTGTATTATTTCTCTTTCGACAGTTCAGTTATCTCGTCTATTGCGAGCTGTCCAGAGGGTACCATCAGTTGCTTTCTTTTTTTCAAATCACAGTGTATTCTGCTTACTTCTTCTTCTTTGTCTTCTCGTACCTTCTAATTTTTTCCTCGTGTAACTGTTTTAGAAAACAGTTTTTGCGCAAATTGTGACCGATCTAGCTAATTAGTTTTACTTCCTTATATTTTATGTAGAATTTAATATATGAGCATGAAAATTTGTTAAAAATACAAACGTTTCAGCTTCCTACCAATGTAAATTAGAACATAAGTGAACATTTACAGGAAGAAGAGGAGAGATTTTAGGTTCAGTTTTCCATAAATACATATATAACTTTTAAGTATCGATGTATTTGAAGGTGCTCAAATACGAAATATTCTTAGTATCTAAGGAAGAGCAATAAGCCAACCCATTTTCGGTAAATTGTCGTGATGATAGCAGTTTAAGATAGTTCATTCCATGCCCTATAATTCTTTCAGTCTCAAAATTCTTCTATTTGCCATATACGTGATCTATTTTATCCCTAAATAAATTTTAATTTTATTGAATGTCTTCAAATTACCTGCTGCAGTTGAATAATCTATTTGGTTCTATTTTGTTAACATATTTCTTTAGGAAATCACAAAATCTTCCAAAATTGAGGGTCAGAATTTACTACATACTTTGCCATTAAGGACGCCAAGATTCCGCAGGATATGGGCCAGGGTCTCCTCATTTTCCAGGCCTCATTATCACACTCCGAAGCACTACACTCGGTAGGATTCCGCTGGAAAGTAATCAGCCCAACGCGGGCTCCCCGACAGACAGCATGCAAGACTCAGAAGAGACAATCATGCCACCCCCAGCGGGATTCGAACCCGCAATCCCTGCAAGCGAGCGGCCGCAGACCCACGCCTTAGACCACACGGCCAGTGGGATCTGCAGCTGAATACATTGTTCATCATCTCTAAGTCGTTCTAAAGAAAATACTTGTGTTAATTCTTCCATATCTTCCACCCAGGCTACAAAATGAACACAGCCTTCACCATACTTTGTGTATTCGGGTTTGGACGGCAAGGAAAGAAGGCGCGGACTCTGTATAATTCGCTACAATAAACTAATCACATTCGCTAAGCCATATCTATGCAGTAAACTATACATACAAGCATAAATTCTGCATATCTGTACCGGGAAATATGAACATAATTTAATATAACACTTAACTAAAAAACACTCCTTTTTGAGCAGCAGAACCAGCCAAGACTTTCCTTTCCTTCTTATCTGAGAACGGATGGAAATCTGGCCAGAAAATCCTCGTTCTTTTACAAATGCAGAACAATGGACAAATTCCACGTAGCCAGCAACTCTGTACAAGCAGGTTGTTAACTTGCAGTATGGTTTTTCGTAATGCAGCTAAACTTTTTGTTGTTTCATCGATAACTTTGTAGCGAATTACATTTCGCCATGACAATGTAGTGTCGATCGATGCTTGGGAGAGTCATTATGAACGACAAAACGTGTTTATGTGTGTGTGTGTGTGTGTATGTAAAAGAAAGAGTCTTTGCTGCTAGCTGTAAATCACTATTCGACCTCTGGGTAAGGAGTCTGTTTCAAGTATGAGAAAATGCGTCTATAATATCCAGTCACTGGTAGAGATATGGGTATTAGAGTCACATGGTAATTAAGTACCAAATACTCTAACAGTAAAATTTTATGCACTTTACCCCCCCCATATATATATATACATATATATTTATTTGTATTAATTTGTGAGCTAACGTAGTCGATATAGCGACTCTGTACTGGCTGGAAGGTCTGGAGATCGACTTCCGGTTTGTGTGATATTTTAAACACCCGTCCAGTTCGTTCCTGGGTCCTGCCCAGCCTCCTGTACCAGCGATGCCGAGATTTTTTTCACTGATGTGAATCGGCCGGGGTGTGGCGTTGGCCACCCCTATCCCCATCTCCTTCCCTTCTGGGCCTTCGTGAATTGTTCCAGGGTGAATATTGACTTTTACCTTGTATCATATATTGATGTAATATACTTTATACTGTTGTGTTCACGTATACGTAGTTAGGGTAATGAATACTCTAATTCAACATATATTTTAGTCATAGTCCACACTCATCTACGTGTTTCGACGGTGTAACACCATCTTTAGGCTCTACATAGCTATATAAAAACAGGAAACGGAACTGTATGCATAATATTGCAAATAGTGTAAGTTTATTTTTAAGTGTTGCATTACTATCTTGTTAAATAACTACTGATTATCTGAAATAGTTTTAATCGCGTTTCCCCAGTGAAGTACGATCTGAATTCGTATATATATATATAATCTAGATTAACGTCAGTCTTTGGGGTGTTAGGCAGAGTAATTCGTGTCTCTACTTGAAACGTACCGGTATGATAACCCCTTAAATCAACTCGTCAGCTGTCGTGTGCTGTATACTGTGGTTATAAACCGCAGGATGTAATGTGTTGTGATGTGTAAGATTACTTGTGTGTGTGTAACATCTCGTGTCCTATTTGAGGGTCAGCCCGCAGCTTTTATCCGGACTGGATGAACAGAAACATGAAAATAGTCAACATGTTTAGTCGATTAGGCCTAATACAATATTGTACTTCAAAATTCGAGCAACATATCGGCCAATATATGCAGATGTTACATAACGCGTTGTAGAGATATACAAGTAAAAAAACTGGAACAGAATGGCTCACTTGTGTCTTAGGAATTTTCCTTCAAGAGTGACGTAAATAACAAAGGAACGTTAAAAAAAAAAGACTCGTATGTTTATGTATATACTACAAAGATAGATTAATATGTTATGAAATTTAGTAATGTAATGGCTTCCTTAAAGGTGAATGTTTGTTGAAACGTTTTATTTGGTGTATATTAAATAATTTAATGGATTTAGCGAAAAATGTTCATAATTACTTAAGCACAATAAATGTGATTCGGTATCTAATAAAAATCAATAAGACAGAGAAAAGAATCATGAATGTGACATTGAAAAGTACGGGTGAAGAATATATACTTGGGCAACAGAAGGTGATAAGATTGTGCGGTAATTGTATCAGCGATGAACATGTCGTAACACAAAGATATCTTTTTTAACGTTGTACCGTGCATTTTGATATCTATAAAGTTCATATACCAACAAATGCACTCTCTATTAAACCTGACAAACTTTTAAAGTTTATCCATATTGTTGCACCGTTCATATCGTTGAGTTATTTAATTAGTATACCAACAGATGCACATATATAAAAGTTTCACATTAAAACACTAAAATTTCTCCGACATGTTTCGATCCTAAGATCATCCTCAGGAAGCTATATTTTCATTGCTAAAGTCACAATTACAAATAGTCACTGATTAACTTCGTTGTACTAATAGGGTGCTGTGGCAGCATGTCGTATTATGTGAGGGTATGATGCTGAGTGTTCCCTGCGTGATACTGCAGTAACACGCAGCGAAGCACAGGACGCACACCCGCAGTAGGGCACACTCAGCATCATACCCTCACATAATACGACATGCTGCCACAGTACCCTATTAGTACAACGAACTTAATCAGTGACTATTTGTAATTGTGACTTTAGCAATGAAAATATAGCTTCCTGAGGATGATCTTAAGATCGAAATATGTAGGAGCAATTTTAGTATTTTAATGTGAAATTTCATATATGTACATCAGTTGGTATACTAATTAAATAAATTTTAAAATTTACATTAAAAATCGTGGGCTGGGTAGCTCAGTCGGTATAGCGACTGACTACGGGCTGGATGGTCCGGGATCGAATCCCGGTGGGGAC
>Ga0123354_10020694_pt1 | contig 10352 bp, 3 predicted proteins | sample TergutLab28metaG_2_FD_97872 | JGI IMG/M metagenome (GOLD analysis project Ga0123354, IMG submission 97872) | Labiotermes labralis P4 segment gut microbial communities from Petit-Saut dam, French Guiana - Lab288 P4 | ecosystem: Host-associated > Arthropoda: Insects > Digestive system > Gut ...
GTAACACCAACACACATCGAACCAGAGCAATACAACCCATGAAACAACTCAACAAATAAGTCGCAAGCTCCTGAGGATGGATGTATTAACATCCGAAACATGTTGAGCATTAAAAAATGAAATAATAAAGCAAGTGACATCAAGTTGGTCTTCAACTATCCAGATGATGCACGGTCCAATAAACATAAGATAAAACCGTTTGTCTGAACTTCTACAATTTAAATGTTATATTTAATCCATTATTACAAATTTAATTTCACTTAAATGTTCACAAATCTTTGGTCACTACAATGTGTGAATATTAAAGTGAACAGCATTGTGCAGGGCCACGTTAAACAAAGGCTGCCTGTATGAATAATTACCAGCACATTTTATACATGACTGTATTCTCATTTAAATATTGCTTTTAAATTTTAAATGATTTTAAATAAATATAGTTGATACTGTAACTTGAAACACAGGTGCATACACACACCTGCTCTTTCACATATATTATGTACGATGGGTCAACTGTGTCTTCGATTTGTATAACAGTCTGATGATGGCACACTGGGTGTATAAAAACCTATATACATGCACACATACATGCATACATACATACGTATGTATGTACATACATATGGATGTATGTATAATTGTGTCACAATGAGTGTTGGATGTGAATCATGTCTTCAATACACAAATATACACAATTTTTACATTTTAAAATACTACAAGCATTCACCAGATGTACGAAAATAAACATGGAAATTGCTGTTGACAGGAAAAGAGCTGATTGCTGGAACATTTTTTTTGGAAGTTCGTGTAGTGAAAGAAAAAAAAATGTAAAAACCTTGAAAATGGACTATTTTTGCTTAAAATTCTGTGATTAAATAAAAGAAAATTATTCATCAGTGTCAGTCAGAAAATAAGCAGGTAAGCACATGACATACTCCATGGTAACTCCTGTGGCTGCACTGTTACTCACCAGGGAAGCGTTGCACTCTTAAGGATTGCCTGTCAAAGAAAATTCTCCTGCCTCCAGCGAACACATCCAGACGATATCTCCATTGAGCATGCCTTGGTCTCACGCGCACCTCCACTATGGTTGAGGTATTGTCTCTTGCTGGAAAGACAGTAAATTAGAAAACTAAACATTCGAAAGCATCATGTTGCATTTATTCAACATCACATTATGTTGTAGTCAAATATAATTATGTTACCCCATACGCGTGTGTTGTTATGTGTGCAACCATCTTGAGGTGAACTGGTGACATTACATTTTGCAATGCATTAAAATTAATTACCATCCATATTAAAACATTACAGGTTAAAATATTAAATGTTTCTGGTTAGAGTACTGAAATTTCAACCACACACTCTTTTAATGCAGTATGTACTGTATTCATTTGATAAACATATTTGATCATTATGATATTACAGTTTCAACAGCCACTGAAATCCTCTGTTTCAGTGTTTTGTTACTTGTTCAATAGATCCATGAACTGCAATCTTCTCTACCATGAAACAGTCCCAACCAACAACTTGGGAAATTCTCACTTACAGCAGCTAAAAGAGTGGTTGTAGAAAGTGGCAATTTTCATATTAGAAAAGTTAAACTTCCTTACTGCCTAACTGTGAGGAAACAAAGTTTTGGACCCCATCCAGGGAAGGGTACACCATTTTCTCAGTCTCAGAGTAGAGGAAATGTGTTTGAGGCAAGACAGTATATCTTGTTGATGTCTGTCACATTACAAGAGGTGCACACTTATGGAACTTTAATAACACAGACTATACTTGAGTTGCAGCAATTATGTTGTGTTTCATTCAGTCACAAATCATGGGTAAGAGAAAATTACAGTTTGTGATGGTGTACATGCATGCAATGTGTATGCAAGCGCAATATGTGCAGGACCTACTATTGGCATAGAACCCTGACACTCTGACAGTCCATTTCACTGCTCAACCTTGCACTAACCTGCAACTGATGACAGCTGTGTGGCTCGAACCTCCCCGAATTTATTTGGAGGAAGCTGTTCAAAACGGCCCTGAACGTCAAGTTTATGTCTTGGGGTGTCAACGTGCAGCAACACAAACTCTCCTTTCCCATTAAATGTGTACTCCAGGTCATCAAAGGTGATGATATGTGGATCACCAAAGACAGTGGCTGAAACCCACAGTAAAAAGAATCACTGTTTGTTACTTTCACTTGCATAAAATTCAGTTTATAATCTAAATTAATTGTAAGATCTTTAAGAACCTCAACTACAGAATACTGGCCAAAAGAGGGTGACAGAATACCAACCCACAGTAGGTGACTGGTACGCTATACAGTCCTGTGTAGGTCTGCGCTCAAAGCGGAATGTCTCACAGCCAACAGCTTGCTCTTCTTGCCACAGACAGCACATGTAGAATGGTGCAATATCATGGAACCAGTGTGACAGCGTTGGAACCTGCCATCACATGTCTATCATTATTTACCAAGTTATTAAACCAAATTAGCAACTACAGTAGAACCCTGTTTAATGTTCCACCACATAAAATTTTCCTGAGTGTACATTTCAAATCAACTGCTTCCCAAAGAATCCTTAACCCCTTCCAGACAATGGATGATACAGTACGGACAATGCACATTATCCTCCATAAACAATCAGCCTATATTCACAGCATTTACTGCACCTTGTTGGCTTCATTCCAGGGCAAGAAACCAAGGTTATGTGACCTGTGTGGCCTGGATCCCCACTGCTGATCATAACTCAACATCAGGTAGCTGTTCTTGTCGTAACAGCATTGCTGCCCGGAACCAAGGATGCTGAAACATCACACACATTGCACTACTCTGTTTGGTGTAATAGTCAGTTCTAGAACACAAGCAGCTTTGTTCTGTCACAGATCCTGCCATGCCACACTTTACGCTTAAATTACAAATGGTTTTGTAAGACTCCACAGTAGTAAGATTCATAATCAGGTCTTCAGGGTTGAAAAGGTGTAGCATGGTAGGTGAACAGTACTGTTTATTGCAGTCAGGTGTTACAGTTCATTTTATGCAGTTACTTAATTAGGTAGCACATTATCACACAAATGTGAATATTTCCAGACTCTTAACTAGTATATTTAAGATTTCACTTTCAACAATGTTTTGGAACTTCAATTAATAATCACTATGTATTATTTCACAGGTTAGCAAACAAACTGTACTCTTGCTAATAAACTCTTCAATCATTAAGCCTTTGTTTTCTGATTAATGAACTACACTTATTTTAATCACACACAATATTATTAACTCCACAGAACCACATCGTAATCATAAGTATCAGTATTAGTATTAGTACTATTCCTCTTCCTCCTGTTAATGTTTATACGTAGAACTTCTTTTTTGTGAAATTTTGTCAAAAAAAGTCCTTTTTCTCAGTCATTGCTAATATTTTGTGCAAGATATAATCTGCAAGCCTCTAAAATATAGAACCGATTCTGAGACATAACCTGCAGTCTTGCTGAATATAATACTGCCTCCACCTTCAGGGTAGAATTCACTTGAAACTTGGGTACCAACATACCAGACTGCAACGTGTCATAACCCAGAAGACAACATTACTATCATTTTGGTCATAATCTTTAAAATGTATTGATAGTGTAGACATACAAGGAACAAATTATGGACAAATAATTGACAGTCTGACAATCCTTCTCACCTTGGAAACCCAGAACGAACACAATGCACTGCTCCCCAGTGATAGAAGCAGCTAGGGTTGGCATCCTTGTCACAATCAAAATCAGGTAAGAAGCGACCTTTATCAGACAAAGCATGTTGCAATGTACAGGGACACTGTGGAATTTCAGCAGCAAAATTCCTGAGGAAGCGATCATCAGTTATCCACTGATTGCACATCACTTCACTCCATCTTGACCCATGTCTACGTTCCCATTGCGCATTGAAATACCAGCCCAGTGGAATGGGTTTACTCCACAGTACCCTGCAGGTGGTGAGAAAAAACAGTGAGCTGCATTTGTGTGACCCTGCATTATAAATATTCAGACAAAACCAAACACTACATCACAAATATTATTTATTGCTATTAAAATAACCTGATTTATACTAGCAAGAACTTGAACATTACCTGATAGCTGCATTATACACACAAATAATACATGAATGAACATGATAAAACCGTTGTGCTAAGCATATATAGCCCAAATTGTTTCATCTAAAATACCATATAGTAAAGTGACACAGGTCACACTGAGAACTTACGGAGAAACTGTAAGGCCTGCATGTACTGTTGGATTGGTCAGATTGATCTGAATAAACCCAAATTTCAGATTTTCGACTCTTGGATTTGAACGGGATCTGAAGTTTCCTGGCGAAATGGTGTAAGCGCCTGTGTTGACCGTGCTTTCCTGCAATGACAAATGACAACGGATCCTTTACACCATGATGTATGATGAAATATTCCCAGAAGTATGTCTACTACAGCCATGCTCAGCTGGGCAATTTTTTTTTAAACAAATGGTGGAATATTATTGTGCTAACCCAGTCACAACAAAATGAAGAAAGGACTTCAATATGAGGATTCCTGCTTCACCCTTGAAGTTTAAGGTTGATGACCCTTCCAAATTTTCGAAACTACTTTTCTGACAGCACAGTGTCACATCACAGAAGACTTCAATTCTCATACACACCACTCTGAGAATCTTAAATCTTAAATGTAAAAATATACAAAATTGCAAGTTCGTAATTTCTGCATGAAGATAAAACTAGGTTCAGATATTTCTGCATCAAATGTAAGACTTCACACATTCAACACAAAAAGACAGACAGGTAAAACTTTAAAAATACTAGTCAATGTGTTTTATAACTAAATGTTTGCAAGAGCTGGTACAATGCAGTCAGTACAGTAACTAGACTACAGGCAAGATGACCAGGAAATTGGGGTTTGATTCCCAGCAGGAGCAGAAAGTCCTCTCTTCTCCGCAGGATTCAGAATGGCACTGGTACCTGCTGAACCTCCTACCCAAACGGTACTGATTCTTCCCCAGGAGGTAAGCAGGTGGGCCATTAAGTTGACCACTCCCCAGGTATTAAAATGCTTGGAGCTGTACCCCCACTGTCCCATACATCTTCATGTTAAAGTGCTTAATGAAGCACAGACAAATTGTAACATAATATAACATAACATTTATCTTTGCATATTCCTTAATGTTTACTTAACTTACATTATCAAACTCAAGCTTTCTCATCTGTCTTCATTTCTATGTTCATTCCTGTGTTATCTACCATACCCAAAACACACACACACACACACTTTAATACAATGAGTAATGTTATCCATGTAAGCACGGTCAGTTAACTAACCTCAATCATGTCAATGTACAGCAGCTCAGGTCGAATTGTCGTTTCCCTGTAACCCCACACTGATATCCTGATAGGAACATTTTCACTGGTGGTCAAATTGAACCTGTTCCATCTTATCCTAATTTCTGCAGGAGCCCGCTCATGGACACTGTCTCCTTCGAAGTAAATTCTGTCAATTGCCGTGGCTGGTGTCTCTACAAAGTACAGACATTCATGTCAATATGAGAACAAAGCAGAAACTGAATAATACACCATAATTTTATTGAGCAACAAAAATGAACTAGTGCATTTTAATTACGATTTGTTAAGTTCTTTTATTACGATCACAAGCAGAAGTACCCGTTCATCACCTGAAGTTCATTCACGTAATTACAAACATATTGGTAATGAAAACCCAAATTGCATTAAAAATTCTCTATCTATTGTTGTAACACATTAAAGGACAGTGGTAACTATGTGCACCGCCCAATTTACCATTAAAATCTCTGTGTTCTGCCCACAGCTTACACACGGTTCTTTGCGTGATTCTCAAAATAAACTGCAATTACTTCCCCAAATGCCAGTTCTGTGTAACTGATATTCTCTGTTTTCTGTGAGAAAGATATAATAAAGGTAAAATTGTCCGTGACTACACCACAAAGGCATATGGACGGAGTAGAACTATAGATACACCCATTCTTGACCTCTGTGCTAGATGGAGGTGACTGGTGAACTTCACGCTCCGGCCGATTTGGCAGAGAGAGTAGCTGGTACCCACAGAATATGAGGCTGGGTCAGCTCTAGAGTCAGTCTGGACACTTCAAACAAAAGGAAAATCTCTTCAACTCTGGCAGAAATTGAATGATGATTCCTTTGTTATATAAAATTTCTGCTCCAAGTAAACAACCAATTTTACAATCTTGTTTTACTTAGAATTTTAGAATGACTTAATAATTCTTACCAACAAAGTATCTTCCTTTCCAGTTGAATCTGGAAATACTAGTTGCTATCTCAAAACGCACATAACCTTCTGCCATCAAGAAAGGCTGTACACAGATGGCTCTGTTGGAATCCACCATTGTTCCAGTTACTGTGAAATCATCAAACCTACAGGAAAAACGATGAAAAAGTTTACTTGGTTACTTTAACATCTTCCGTGCATACTGAACTATATTATGAGACTTTGACTGGCAGAGAAAACTGAGACATAAATGTTTAACACAGTCCTTGTAGGTAGCCATTTGCTTAAGATGGATAGACACATTATGAGCAATCACATTTTGAGGAATATATATATATATAAGCATTTTATCATATTCTTTCCTGACAATAATAGTATTATTTGTGCTAATTTTGTTGAAAATTGTCCTCCACATGGGTCCTTAAATTCACAGACAGCAGGCAAATAAATTCTCATGACAAGAACTTGAAAGAATGTTTGAAAATAGCTGTCAAGGACCCTACTTTACTACTTTATCATGTCATCTGAATAAGGAAACTGCACCAGTCACTAAAATGATAGTTTGAAATACTCAAGCAATGGGCATTATCCTGAATATCATTCCAAAATAATGTTGTACAGATTAGGCATTGCAACAAGTGGGAAGTCAACATGGGCTAGAAGGATGAAACTTGTGGGATAAAGAAGCAGGGAGTATACCTCACTACCTACATTCCTTAAATACCTACCAAGTTTCATTTTACCAGAACTAGACTGTACTGCAGATGGTGCGTCTTACATCAGGTTAAAAAATGACTAAGTCAATACAAAACTTATCTACATTAAATTAGATGGCAAACTTTTTTAAGATTTCCATATGACTCGCCTATGTGCACCATTCAGAAACATTCTTGGTCCATGAAGTAGATGTATCTGTATTAATATCCAAATAATCAAACTCATATTGAAGATCACTGTTCTCTGGGACATGACACCACATACTTTAATTTTGGAATAAAAATAATCCACATAGGTACCGACATTTCGGAGGAACATGCTGCCTCCATCTACAGGACATAATACTCTTCTACACAGTACCACATTTCAGAAGATGGTACATTCACTGCCACAATAACATCATATCTCACATCTCGTAATTCCTTTCCATGTTGCTCTCTTTACCTGCATTGGATTTTTTCTCCAGGAATAAAACAGGGTCCAGTGATGTTAACGACGGTACCACCCAACATGTTGCCACTTTCTGGAGCAAACATTAATGGTAGATGTGCCCCCGCTGCAATAGAAACAGCATGAGTTAAATAATTAGCACTACAGCAGCTATGTTATGGAGGGACAGCTCCAGTCCTTCTTAACCTTCAGGTGTGAATGGAAGTAATCTTTTAATGTCATGTCAAGGCTGCTTTACCTTAGGGAAAGGCCCACTGGTGCCCTTTGGATTGACCTCGTACTAGCCCTTCACTGCCTGAAGGGACATGTTCCATAAATCATGCGAAGTGACACACACTCACGGAAGACTTAACAGAACTTGTCTGGCCATTATACATAGGTTATTCGGAAAGTAAGTACCGTCTGCGCATATCTCTCGCGCATCCTTGAGACTGTCACTTTGCGCATGTGCAGTGATGTCCTCTATCAATTAAGAAGCCACAGACGCCATTTCGTGAAATTTGTGTTATATTTATGTTTGTTCCTGTGAATTAAACATGTTTAAGACAATTGAAGGGGCTGTCGACTGTGAAATATGGTCTGTAATTAGTTTTTTGAATGCTAGGAAAGCGCTACCAAGTGAGATTCATCACCAGATCTGTCAAGTGTATGGTGACAATGCGATGAATGATGGCATGGTTAGGAAATGGGTTTGGATGTTCAATGAAGGACAACAGAACGTGCACAATGAAGTGTGAAGTGGGCGTCCATCTTTGGTGAATTGGGATTTGGTGCATAAGGTCAACGAAAGAGTGTGTGACAACAGACGTTTGTACGAAACCTTACTCAAATTTTTTTTACAGCGAAACGGTACTTACTTTCTGAATAAGCCTCGTACAAAAGGTGAAGTATGTGCAGCCTTGAAGCAAAGAAATTTACACCCTAAGCATAAACTAACACTAAGGAAGTATAATATCTGGAGGAATAGTTGAAAAATGATAGAAAAGGAACAAAAAGTTATGTAGAAAATTTCATTCTAAATACAGAAGCCATACATACCAAGATCTTTGTTGCAGTTTCCAACCATGATTCTCTCATCAATTCGGAAGATATGTCTTCCTGGGAACCCATTAGTCCAGCCTCTGCCTACCAGATCTCGCAAAACTGAATTCTGTGAGTACGGGAAGTATTCATAGCTCTGTGTGCCATTTCCTGCATTAAATCCAATCTGAAATAAAATGTAAGCTGGTATATTATATGTTACATTGCCTTTAAGACAAGCAAATTCAGCACTCTGCTTACAAGAGTTAATTATTGTGATCCCAATTAGTATAGCTCTGTGAGATTTCAGGTTCCTACAGCCGGTGGCACAGAAAAATGTTTTGGCACCCAGGACAAATAATCACAATGATTGCCACCAATAAGAATTATGGCCTTTATAAGAGTCATATGAACATTTACTGAGTTGCCTTTTGTTTGGTTCAATAATTTAAAATTTGTTAAGGGCAAAATTTTTTTTGTTTTATTTTGTTTCCCCTTGGATTTTGTTGTCCAGGGTTGCCACACTACTCGCCTCCCACCCCATCGCTGCTCACAGCTCTGCAAATGAGGTGACTCATGTCTTGTAATATGTGGTGCTGTGTCACTGCATGCTACAAGATCTGATATTTGGAAGGATTTTGAAGAGCCAAGCAGTTCAAGAGAACTACTTGGCCATTGAAAATGATGGCACCACATTCCTCTACATCAGGTAACATTCACCTAATGTCACAACATCCTATCACAGAAGACCTGAATGCTACATAAAGTTCTCTTACATACAATAACCATTGTACTTTACACAGACAATTGACAGTATACAGTATCTCAGATTACAATTAGATATTCAACTCTTTTGGAAAAATTACATTCAAATGTTAGTTAGTAATTTGAATTCAGTGTGTTTTATGAGACGCTTCAGTTACACCCTAAATAATGATTCTGTAAAATTATTAATTTTGCCCATTTTCATTCAAGGGTTAATTCTGGTATAATTTTGGGGGGTAAAAGTTAAAGGTAAAATGATCCCGTTACAGGCCCGGTGTGGTCCAGAGGGTGGGTAGAGGTATAGCTATACTCTTCTATGACCACGGCACTAGAAGGGGGTGAGTGGTCAGCAGCAAGCCCCGGCCGCACTTTACCCCCGTGAAAGACACAGTACCCATTTTACAAGAGGCTGGGTGGGCCCCAGGGTCAGTCTGGATGGGTGGAAAATCTCGTCCCCACCTGGATTCGATCCCAGACCGTCCAGCCTGTAGTCAGTCGCTATACTGACTGAGCTATCTGGCCCACAGTTTTAGGGGGTACTTCTGCTAATTTACACACCTTCAAGTAGAATTCAATTTAGACTTGATCTACTACCAGTTCCTTGTTTATATATACCATCTTCAATGAATTCTGTCATCAGTAACCCTGACAAGTATCTGTGCATTCTTTGAACGCAAGACAGAAGAATCACCTTCAGAGACCAACAATTTGTTTTTCCTCCTTTCAAAAAGAGTGTCATATTCAGCAATAAAATTCTTTAATAGCTCATCACCTCACATTATAAAATTCCTGAACAACAAGCAACAATTCAATCATGCATTGAAAGACTATCTTATTATACATACATTCTTTTCTCTGGAAGAATTGTTGTCTGAGTCTCATACAATATATAAATAAATAAATTATCAATCCTGGGTATCACGTTCGTTATTATACTAGTCATTACATTAGCTATGAGATTAATTTTAGTTTAAATATATATTTATTCATGTTATAATTAATTTTAACTTATTATATTTTCTGTACGAATTGTAGTATTATTACGACAACATTTGACAGATCTTGGGTTTATAAATACTATTGTGTAAATGTGAATGTAGATGTAAATATAAGTAGTATGTGTGAAAA
>Ga0123354_10020696_pt1 | contig 10352 bp, 13 predicted proteins | sample TergutLab28metaG_2_FD_97872 | JGI IMG/M metagenome (GOLD analysis project Ga0123354, IMG submission 97872) | Labiotermes labralis P4 segment gut microbial communities from Petit-Saut dam, French Guiana - Lab288 P4 | ecosystem: Host-associated > Arthropoda: Insects > Digestive system > Gut ...
AGGCTCACGAGGCTGAGTGGACCCCGTTCCAGACCCACTACTACTCAGAAAATCTGGTAGCGCCGGGGATCGAACCCGGGACCTCTGTATCTGTAGCCAGAAACTCTGACCACTAGACCACGAGACTTACTGTATTAAAACCCTTTCCCGAGAAAGGAGAAAGTGTTTTCATCGGATCATAACAATAACTTGAAATGGGCGATATTAGGAACATACTGTGCCTGTCACCTTCCCCGAAGAGTTTTTTTTTTTAATAGGGCTTAAACTTTACACAGTAACATAATATAACTGCGTTGTCGATATCATTTAACAATTCTGTATGTATGCATATAATTTTGTATGAAGTAAAGTACAATAAAACTGTGTAAGAACCTTCCCATTGTTGGACATTTTGTATACCCGTATCTTTCGATGCAACTGATACAATTCCTTAGTAACCGTGGGACGCAACTCGTCACGTTTGGGGTTAACAACTCGAGACGCAATTTATGCACGTGAAATAGACACCTTGGGACGCAAATGATATAATTTCTTGACCGCAGGACGCAAATCGTACTTCCCCGACTTCAAGAATGCAATGTTGGTTCGCTGCTGTCGTTGTCACATGAACTTCGCCAATTAGCCATCACTACGTCACAATTTTGTCACGCATTCTTGTGACCTGCTACGGACACACTCAAGCAACTGATTTCAATAACAAACAAAGTACGACCATTCTGTGGCTGTGGAACTGTAGCAGTCCAGTCCAACCACACACGATGGGCAGGTGGCCGGTAGCGTGCTTGCCTAACAACGGTGCAGGCCGGAAGCGCTCCTGAACTTCATTCATGTGGATACCGGTGTTCTCTCTCGGTTTCCTCTCCGGGTCACGATACCGCCCACCGCCCACTTTTCGGCTGTCGGGCGAGCATGCAGCATCTCATTGAAGAAGGCACGGAAATTTTCTCACGTGCCCAAATTTAATTTTATAGTGCACCTCACGGGAACAAGAACAGACAATTAAAAACTCAGTGTCCAACTTCGTGAGACACGTGCCACGTTCTGAAATTTGCAAGCAACCAACGAGGTCGCAGTTAACGCCATAAATAAAAACCCAAAGGCTAATAACTGAATTATTTTGAACTTCCACTCTTGATTCCAGAAAGGAAACAGACAAAGGAACGTCATTCAAGCTTGCTTATGATACAATCTCACGTCACAAGGTGCTGTTTCGCCGTCTGCTTTGGAAGCAACAACCTAAGTTACAAAAACTTCAAACTGTGTGTAGCGTATAGTGGCCAAGGTGAACCCCGGATGGGAATTGTTTTGTTACTTTTTTAAAATAGCATTTAGTGATACATTTATTGTGACCACACAATTACCTTCCTCAGTTCAACAATGATAAAACGGGAAAACTGGCATCTGGTACAGTACATGCACACACAGTTATGATGCATTCGCTCTGTCACTGTCTCCAGACATGCAGTTCGTGAATGCCAAGTTGTAGCGCTCTCATAAAAGTCTGTAAAAATCATTTTTGCAAGCAAAACAGTGACAAATTCGGGTGTCTTAAATGTGTCTTTCCACATTTTTTGCACATCACACACTACAACTTCTCTCCGCGTACTGGTGACAGACGTACATTCGATCATGAGGCACTGTACTGTTGCTACTAGAATACGAAGAACACTTAAAATCTCGCGCGCGCGCGTGTGTGTGTGGGTAGAAGAGAAGTGAAGGGCGAAGCTTCACTACACTAAAAGAACAAAACAAACCACGTACAACAACAAAAAACAGCAAGCCTACAAATATAAAATACCAAGTCTCAATTAAGATTTGAATTTTTTTTAGATAAATTAGGAGCTGGGATATTGTCATCGAAAAGGCGACCAGGTTATGGACTGGACAACCTAAGAACCGTGGTTAAATCCCCGACAGGGCTAGAGATGTTTCTCGTCTTCAGTGACCAGACCGGCTTTGGGAACAATTCAGTTTCCTATCGATGGGTATCACTCTTTCTCCGGAGCTAAAGCGGCCGAGGCATTAAGATGACCTCTGACCTCCATCTAGTGTCGAAGTTAAGAATGAGTGGAGTCATACCCTCACAAACCCATATGCCTTCACGGGTGACGCACAGATTCACGTTACTTGAGATAAACTGGTTTCTAAGGTAATTACTGTTTAAACATGCCGGAAGTAACAACCGTATGGCATATGTTCTGACAAGCAGTCGCACGCCACTTCTTAACTTTACCATGCAACTGTCTCCCCTTTCAATGCAGCTGGTCCAGCGATACACAAATTTCTTCTTCCAAGTAGGCCATTCTCACTCCGCTTTTCAGAGCCTGCCGGTTATTCATATACAACATCATCGGTACCGGCAATTCGTTTGTCCCAGTTCGGTGGTCACATGCTACTCACCTTCAACACATGTCACAGCCCACAACGCACACATCGAGACAGCTACAGTCGTGCCATGGCTCAGGTGCTTAGTCGCCGGCCTCTCACCACAGACGCCCGGATTCGATCCCATGCCAGTCCGTGATGGTATTTGTGGTGAACAAAGTTGCATTGCAGCAAGTTTCTCTCCGGGAAATTGGCTTGTCTCCTGTCATTATCATTATAATAATGCCCCATACTCATACCGACGCCACATAAAACCCAGGGGTGCAAATATGTTTCAAAAACCCAAGAGCCACCTCAAAATTCTAGGCGCCATAAGGGTGACATGGAAGTTCCACACTGCCGCCAGCTGTCCTGTCTCTCTCTAGGCTCACTAGTCGGTCCAATTTAAAAGACAGAATTACTTTTCGTGTTCATAAAAATATCAAAGTACGAAGCGATGTGACCATCCAACAACGTGGCCTACATCTGTCCGAGTATGCACATGGGACTGGGGACTGCACGCGACATAGTGAATCGCGTGTCTTAGCTGCTTGCTTACGTGCACGTAATCCGAACAGGTCTAAAAAACAAACAGGTCAGTATAACGCTCTGCCTTGAAGATCACGTCCTCCAGTAAGACAATTCTGTCGGTTTATAGGAATGTATATGGTATAGATTTATGTAACTGTCACTGATAATATCCTTTCGAAAATCAAAGCAAAATATTCGTGTTTCAGTGCAAAATCGAGCGACATGGAATTAGTCCAAGTTGTCTCTAAATCAGTGTGTAAATTCGGCCATGAATACAACTAACTTAGTGCTCGCGGAGTTACAATACAGCTGCTACCCTGTACAGCAACAAGTCTAGATAAATGGGTTCAGACTCAGAAGGAGAAAAACATACGTAAATAAACGACCGAACGTTGCGACTAAGGAGTCAGAACGCTTCTCTTACAATCTTACAATCTTGTTCCTTGTCCCGTGCTGACCTATACGCTACTCTGCCTAAAGTTTTCCTGCTCTCCTTCAGAGGACCTACTAACGGACGACACTTCCTACCTTCACATCCATCACAGTGCGTCACGCAGACATCGGAGGACTACCATGCAGCGATATACAGCCTACGCAACTAAACATTCGTTGAACAGTAATAACCCCATGAAAGGCAGTATTTCTGGGAAGCAGACATTTGCAGACCTGGTCCAGAAATTCGCCGTCTTTTATGGAAAATGAATTTTCGTTACCGCATGTACAAGAGCGCGCTACTGCAAATCATTCTAAGTCAGAAGGCTAATCTACATCATCACGTCCTATTTTCTGATGATCAATTTTAATATTATCCTCCCAACTACGAGTAGGTCTCCTAGGTGTGCCCTTCCCTTCACACTTTCCAGCTAAACTTCTGTATACTTTTATTTTAATACATGTACCGTGCATCTTTTATTATTTTGTACTTTGACCAACAAATGCACAATTATTTCACAAATTATCACACTGTGATATGTATGCTTTTATCTCGTCAGTGCTACATGTCTCGTCCGACCCAAATCATTCTCTCTGATTACGGTGCCATGATAATTATTATTATTAATCATTATTATTACTAACATTATTAAGTTTTCCTGGTAGTGTACTTGATAAAAGGCAAATAATAATAATAATAATAACAATAATAGCGACTATAAGAAGACGGTTCGGTCCCAATGCCCGCGCGGTCTAAGGCGTAGGTCTGCGGCCGTTCGCCTGCTGAGATTATGGGTTCGAATCCCGCAGGAGGCATGTACATTTGTCTGTTGCGAGTGTTGTGTGTTGTCAGAGGTCTTTGCGACGGGCTGATCACTCTACCGACTGTGCTGTGTCGCTGTCTGTGATATAGAAACGTCAAGAATGAGGAGTCCATGGCCCACGTTTGGCCGTACTGCCATATGGGAATAAGAAAATAGTCCCGTAAATGTCAGTATATATCTTGTTACCGCCACTACTATTGCTGCTGCTGCCACCACCACCACCGTTACTACTACTACTACTACTACTACTACTACTACTACCACCACCACCACCACCACCATTACTTACTACTACTTATTATTATTATTAGTAGCAGTAGTAGTAGCAGTAGTAGTAGTAGGTACGTTTCGATTACAATATCAGATGCAGAAGAAACAATAACAAGCCTAAGTGTTACTAGACCCTACAGTCTCCATTAATGATGGTGTATTAATTTTCATCAAGCACACCTACGATTAGGGCGATCTAGGTCTAATCGAATGGCCATGAAACAAGCGTGAACAAAGTGCGAAATGCGTGCATGATTGTGGTCGGAAAATCTCAAGAGAAGAAGCCATTTGCAAGACCTAGGCCTAGACGGTAAGATAATTGAACTATCAGTTTTACAGAAACAGGCAATGATGGTGTGGACTGGATTCAAGTGGCTTAGAACAGGGTACAGCAGTCGACTGTTGTGGGGGGCACTGAACATTACAGTTCCACGACAACAACAAAATTTCCTGACCAGCTGAGTGACTGTTTCCTTACTCTGCTCCACGGAGTAACACAGTAACTAGCCTAACTAAACAGGACACTCCGTTGAGCCACTTACATGGTACGAACAGGCCTGTCACCTTGCCTTCCTGGATAACAATGTTCCGACTTTTTAAAAAGCGTTCTACAAGGACTCTGTCCACTAGGCTTACAAATTACACAATTCCATCCAAGTCCTGTATTTCATTTTAAGTGACTGTATAAAGCTGCCTTTGCAATTTTTAGGCATTTATTCCCCCGCAACATTTTCATTCTCTGCTTGACGTACTCGTAATATTGCACAGCACTACCTTCGGAGCCTAAATTCTGCTCTCATAAGCAGATTTTGTTCTACGGGTAGGCTTCAAGCAGGAACTGCAGGTATCCTACATACATATTCTGTTGACACGCATTTTACCCTTTCACGTTGTCTCCTGATATGAACGCAATTCCGACCTTGCATCCTTGTCAGTCTGGTAACAATGTGAGGCCCTGGTGAGTGTTTCGTTTCTCATCTGACTCGAAAACTTCCCTTCAAAGACCATGACATCTCTTTGTGTTACGTACACAGCCAATATTGTCATACTTCATTTCACGATAGATTCTGCGACATACCGCCGTCCACTGTAACCCACGATCAAGTCAGTGTTGTTAAGCAAATTTCGCCTGTCCTCCTCACATCACACTTGCTACCAGAGGGACGGACGCCAAGTAACAAATTATGACAGGTAAAGTGGGTAAGAGCTCAAGATGCACGGCTTAACTCAAAAAATTGAGGCAGGTGTTCCATCGCCAGAGTCTTCACCGGTATGGGCGCTCTGGCGAACCAGCAGGCACCGCAGAAAGGACGACACTTCACAGAACAGGTTATCATTACTATCAGTACAGTTACTGGAGTAACGAGACGACAGCTCATTATGACGTTATTAAACAGATTCACTTTCTCGTAATGGGCGGCCGAAGGTTGCTAAGTGTTTACATGTCTGCCCTTGGTACCTCCTAGACGTGGTGGCCGACAGGTGAAAACAGTGACAACTCAGGTCTTCGGTCACATCAGCTTTCGCGTTCCAGACGTGATCTGCCGGACGAATGTCTTCCGACTTCAGTGACTTGGCACACAACAAAAAAGGTCCTTTCGTCGTTGGCAGACCGACCTCTCTTAGACGACACCGCACAATCCTCTCTACTGCCATTAATTCAAGAATTTCCGGCAACATTACATTCTCAGGAAAAGAGGCTGAAAAAGTCACATACGACTTAAGAGTGGAAGGTTTGATGGGGAAAATGTAAACTGTCGAAACTAAATTTTGTGTTAGTCAAGGATAACGTCGAAATTGCCTGGTTTAGCGCGAGTAACGCCACAATTAAAATGAACAAACAGAGAAGGGAGAATTTATGGGGTTGGTACAGTTTAGGGTGAAGAACCTGCCGCGCTGGTGAACACCTGCGCCTCCAGTATTGTGAAACTCAAATGTTAAGACAATTGCATGTTCGCATACACAACGGGATGGCTTACCTTGCATTTGAAACCTGCGATGGGCTACAGACAGACCAATGTATGTGTGTAACACGTACAGTCGAAGTTTTATACAAGTTCACCGATGCGTGTCTCACACGAACGGAGCCTACTGTAGCAGAACTGATCATAAAAGATAAACGTGTGGAATACAAGTGAAACTGTATCCGAGCATTGGGCCTGCATGTTCAAATAGCAACGATGGAGTCACAATACGTCACAATGTACACGGTGGAAATTCTGTGTACATGTATTCTCTGCTATGTGTACTGGATCTAGTATGATCTGATTTTATTAACTGCATAAGATTTGATTCCCTATAGATCAGTCCGAATGGTTAATTATATACAGATACCGGACTTGTTGTATTTCATTCTTCCGTTTTTGTGTAAAAAATGTATAAATGTGTACATCTCGAGGGTAAAGCTCTACAGAGGTTCCAAGCTTGTCGTCTGGGGTGCAAGTTTTCTCGGTTCAAACGTGGTGACATGTCACTTGAAGACCAACCGCGATCTGGGCGTCCTTCAACAAGCAGAACCGACGAAAACATTAAAAAAAACTCGCAATGCGATAATGTTTGATCGTCGTCGAACAATCGACGAGTTAGAAGCATTGACTGGAGTTTCGTGAAGCTCATGTCAACGAATTTTAACAGAAGAACTTCACATGAGACGAGTTGCTGCGAAATTCGTTCCTCGCATGCTCTCGGAGGATCAGAGAGCCAATCGTTTGGATGGGTGCCGTGAAATGAAAGATCAACTGAAAACTGATCCAGACTTTTTGTCCAAAATCATCACATTTTCTCCTGTTTCCAAGAATGAAGAGGGACCTTAAAGGAAAGCGTTTTCAGAATGTAGAGGAGGTGAGGGAGAAAGCGACGGAGGCACTGAAGGCTATCACTTTGCAAGAGTTCCAGAACTGTTTTGAACAATGGAAAAAGCGGTGGGATAAGTGTACTGATTCTCAAGGAGAGTATTTTGAGGGTGGTTAAATTTTGAAAATGTTGAGAGAAATATACGATTTTTTAAAAAAAAATTCTCGTTATTTTTGGGTCCCCCGTCGTATTACAGTAGCCAGCAGGACTACGCATACGTGGTAATGGGCGCCTTTCAAGAAAAGGCGTCGTGCTGTTATGCCACTAGTAGGATACCGAGTCTCCGGCATGTACAGAGAATGGACAGAGGGTAAGGCGCCATTCTCGTCAGACAGGCGGCCCGACGTGTGTGTGCACAGACATTAAAATTCTGTTTTATTACATCTGAACGCTTAATGAGCAAACAATAAAAAAACTGGTTGTTCATCCATTAAAGGAACGAAAGCGATGCACTAAATTAAAAGGCGTGCAACCCCGCACACTCTCCGAGTCCACTGACGTTCTACAAGTACGAATTGAAACAGAATTTCAATAAAACAAATCATCCAAAAATTAAGCTAATAATAGGCCCTACACACCTACGTAGCTACATCGTACTTACATAAACCAGTGAACGAAGGCCTGCCTATTCTTCGCTCAGACTGTTAACCTACTGATGTACGGCAATCATGGTTTACACCTTGCAAGGCTCTCACGTACATTTAACTTAATAAACTCCTACCTAATTCTTGTAATTACATGTGTCCTGTAGGATATGAAGAGGCACGCGGTGGCGCAATTGGTTGAGGCACTGTGCCACAAGCCGGAAGGTTGCGGGTTCCATTCCCGATGGTGTCACTGGAATTTTTTTTCCATTGACATAATCCTTCCGCACTATGGCGCTGGAGTCAACTCCGCCTCTAACATAAATGAGTACCAGGAATATTTCCTGGGGGGTAAAGGCGGCCGGTGCGTACAGCTAACAACCTTACCACTTCACGTGCCGAATGTCATGAAATATGGGGGCCTCAACCTCCTGGAACCCTGAGGACCTGTCCAGGCGAGTATAGGGATTGCTTTACCTGTATAGGATATTAACCTTCTATGCGTCTTCAATTCATATGATTAACAGCGCAGGTCTAAATAGCAAAAGGACACTTGACTGCGACATGAATGTTTATGCACTACCAAAAAAAACTGAATTATTTTTCTTGTTACTGAGTTCAGATTCTAGAAATGAAATTTTTACGACATTCTTGACAGTTATTACTACTCCCCGCCTAGTGGTAAGTGTAATAATTAAACGTAAAGTTGTCCCTACGCACGCCACGAGGGCGTATGTGGGAATGAAGGTACAGCTCCACTCATATTAACGCTGGCGTGGGATGGGGGTAAGTGGTGAGCTTCAAGTCCCGACCGCTCTACCACCGGGGCAAGTAATCCCGGTACCCACTGAACAGACAGCTAGATGGACGCAGAGACGGCCTAAGTCACTGGCTACAGTAGTTTGTATTAAACTGCACAGGCCTAAACACGGCTGCCAAAAAGCAAAACAGCAGACTGCTTTATGCATTATACCTTTGGCCAACTTTGTGTCCCAAAAACCAGGTCAGACAATGAAGGTGGAAGAAAACGGGTGAGGCAGCAGGAGTCTGCGTTACACAGCTCAGTAATAAACACAGCTTGTAATGTCTCCTTCACGTTCATGTAGAAGACGAAACCATACCTGGGGAACATTTGTGTCTACATACCTGCTTCAATTAGGAGACAGCGATTACACACGCGCAAAATACATGCAAAATTAGCCTAATGTTTCCAGTGTATGATTATTGCTGCGCTGAGACAAAAACTGGCAAAATTCCGTTATGTACTCAGTTCTTGTAACCACGTATTTGGAAGCTTGCTGTATAAATCCCAGTTGTAATTGCATGTAACATTTAAAAACTCTGCATTTTCGGCACAATGTGTGTGTGTGTGTGTGTGTGTGTGTGTGTGTGTGTGTGTGTGTGTGTGTGTGTGTGTGTGTGGATGGGTGGGGGGGAGGTATTCCGTACGATTCTCGGAATAAACCGCAATTATTTCCCCAACCAACATTAACTGACTGGCCTCTACAATGGACAACTTTGCTCTCTGGGAGGTAGGAACTGAATTTATGTATGCAATTTAGATTAACTTCACTTTTCAAAACGTTAACCGACTGTATATATGATTGCGTGGGTTGTACTGTGTCCGTCATGTACTGCTACAAACAAAGCCACCTTAAACGCAGCAACACCGGAGTCACTGATTGGCTGCTTATCCCGACACCGACACGCCTCAGTTACATTCCCAAACACCCGAACAACCCCTTTGACTACACACTTCGCTACACCTGTAACCCACAAAGTGAGACGGCAGCAATCGCATATCGGATGACTTTAACAGGTGAGCTTTAATTAGAGACCGGATATCCATGTTGAGACAAAGACTGCTTACTCTTAAACGCAACGTGATGCATGCGGCAGCATCCCTTTTTCCTTCACGGGGAACTGGATTCAGTTCCGACAATATCGCTGTTTTTCTCTCTCCTCAGTATACAACTCTTAATTAGTTCTTAAGTTACGACGAGAATGATAGTTCTCAGATTCAGCAAAATACAGAAAGCAACATCGGGAGAGATGCGCCACGAACTCATATCGATGTCAAAACGAATGACGGACTACCCACACACCGTGCACACATAGCAAAATACCAGCTGCCTTATAACACTGTAATAAGTATTTAGGCCCAGCGGTTCTTTACTTTATTGGAAAACTGATAGGGAAATCTGTACCTATTCACCCAATAACTCTTGACCACAACTGCAACCGACTCTTCAAGCTTTGCTCACATGCGGGGGGTGGGGGATCCATTCTTAATGGAAAAACAAAAAAGGTCGAACCGTGCAAAGTCACTCGCAACTTTCGATGGACTACAATAAGAGTATGTCTCTGTGCGGGGGGGGGGGGAGCAAAACGGAAAAAATTTTTTTTTTCCTCAATAAAATTTTTTTCTAAAATATATTTTTCACTTTGCAGCCGGGGAGGGAGGACACACACAAACCCAGGGAAAAGAGAAAAC
>Ga0123354_10020698_pt1 | contig 10352 bp, 6 predicted proteins | sample TergutLab28metaG_2_FD_97872 | JGI IMG/M metagenome (GOLD analysis project Ga0123354, IMG submission 97872) | Labiotermes labralis P4 segment gut microbial communities from Petit-Saut dam, French Guiana - Lab288 P4 | ecosystem: Host-associated > Arthropoda: Insects > Digestive system > Gut ...
AATATAACACACTAAAAACATTGATCACTCCTACATGTTTCGGTTATCACATATAACCATCCTCAGGGAGTTCCTTGTACATACTAAAGTTACTATATTTATTGCCCTTATGGTATGTTGGAAACATGTCTTAGTATGTGTGTGATGGATCTGGATTATCTGCTGTGTGTTTGTCAGTATTCTCCTTCTGCCTCCATGCCTGTGAGTTGTGGTATGATCTTACCACAACTCACAAATATGACGAAGTTAATAGTCGCATTTCGAGATTTTGCGAACGTACTTACAAACATCAACAAAAAATATTTAGGACAACATCTTAACGTGATCTGTTGTGAACGGAAGACGCATGATTTTTTCCCTGCAGTGGAGCTGACAACCCAACCACAAGCCTAAGCTGCTTCACAAGACACTGTCTTGACATCCTCCTGTATAACTAAATATTTCTGAAAATTGTAAGTAGAATTACAAACTAATAAACCTTTTTAAATTTGGTAAGTTTAATACTTCGTAATTGGCTATAAATGATGCAATACAAAAGTACGACTGAATTTAATTACTTATTTTAATAATTTGAAAAGTTATAAGAGATCCGGTGTGGATAATAACATCTCAGACACATATATTTTGATGTTCCTCATGTTATCGCCCTACACGTTACCGTGGAAGTGCAAAGACAGTCTTAATTCAATAATATAGACAACCAACTAGACGCAACAATAACAATTTATTGATGATATCAATCAGCTCAACATGTTTCGGGCCATAATTTCGCCCATCCTCAGGAACACTAGACTGTGTTGACAGCTTGTGGTGCATTGTACATACCACAAGATGTCAACACAGTTTAGTGTTCACGAGGATGAGCGAAATTATCCCCCGAAACATGTTGAGCTGATTGATATCATCAATAAATTGTTATTGTTGCGTCTAGTTGGTTGTCTATATTATTGTATCAACGATGCACGGTCATACAAACGTCAAACAGTCTTTATTAGACATTTACAAAAATTCATCATAGGGCAATGCAGCTTTCGTTCTCCTGTAGAAAAATAAGCCTTTTATCTAGTGCAGCTTTACTGTCGCAGTCCTGAGAGTAAGCCAAAGGGTTCGGTTTGAAATCAGTGCTGCTTGGACAGAGCTGGAACGTTACTTGTTTGTGAAATTTGAAGTCGCCACGGAACGGGACATAATATGGCGGTAGAGATTTTATTAAATACAATCTCAGATCTATAAGCCAACTGTGTGCACGCACCAGTAGATCGAAATGATGACACGTGATAAGCCCACTTACTGCATTACAACAGCAGACAGGAAACCATTCTCAGAGTGTTTTATTCTTTTGTGCTAAGGGTTGTTTAGAAGAGGGTACAGATTATTATGTAGAAGGCATTGGTAAAGAGGGGGGTTACATTGAAAGGGGTGGTGTAAGCTTTAAATAAACTCCATCTGTGAGAAGAGAAATGGTGGGGGGAGGGAGGTGAAGGAGGTGGAATTTTCTGCAATACATCGACTCAATTAGAGACTGAAATGTCTGCTGGTGATGTATAGTACAGATGTGGTGAAGAGAGGGGCAACATACTGGCTGAAGACTTCTGCCCTTCTCAGTGGAGAGCATTTGGCATTTTGAATTAGAGGGCATATATAATCTGTATATATAGTACGTTTATATAATCTGTATATATATATATATAGTCTGCATATATGGTCTGTGTATATATTCTCTATATATATAGTCTGTATATATATGGTTTGTCTATATATATAGTCTGTATATATAGTCCGTAAATATATAGTCTGTATATATATATAGTCTGTATATATATATATATATATATAGTCTGTATATATATTCTGTACATATAGTCTGTATATATAGTCTGTATATATATATAGTCTGTATATGTATAGTCTGTATGTATATAGTCTGTATATATAGTCTGTAAATATATAGTCTGTATATATACTCTGTATATATATATAGTCCGTATATATATAGTCTGTACATATATATAGTTTGTATACATAATCTGTATATATAGTCTATATATATATAGTCTGCATATATAGTCTGTATATATATATATACTGTATATATATAGTCTGTTTATATAGTCTGCATAAATAGTCTGTATATATAGTCGGTATAAATATTCTGTATATATAGTCTGTATATATAGTCTGCATATATAGTCTGCGTATATAGTCTGTATATATAGTGTGTGTATATAGTTTGTATATATAGTCTGTTTACATAGTCTGTTTATATAGTCTGTTTATATAGTCTATATATGTAGTCTGTATAAATTTATCCTGGGTCTAGAAGTAATTAAAACATGCAATTCTTTTTGTTAGATAAACCTATAAATTCTAGAAAAGCCGGACTAATCTAAAGTATAGTGAATAGGCTATGGTCCGCGTTATCAGGTGTTCGAAACACGACAGGAGCAAGAGTTTTATCTGTCCTGCAAAACGGCCAGACCGTCTCTGAAACCGACCGAACTTCTTAATCAGTATGTATGGGAGGTTATTTCGCCAGGAGTACAGTATCTGAAGCATGAGCCTCACTACTCACTTTTATAATTTCCGCATCTACAAACTCAACATTACTTCTCCACACGAAAGATACGCATTCGCATCGTCAAAGATTTTACACCCACTATTTGAATGGAATAGATCTTCAAAAATCCCACAACTTACCAAAATATCAACTTTAATTCATAATATATTTTAGAAAATGTAATACGAGATCGCGTACTCAACAAAACATTGTCAATTGTATACAATATATTTTTAAAAGCTCAACCTGAAGATGGTTCCATAGAAACCAGCCGAAACATGTAGCTGTGAAATATCTTTTAATAATAATTGCTTATTTGCGAGTTGTGTTAGGCTGTGTATTTTATATATTTATATATTTTTCACCACTCACCTCCATCAATTTCAACCTTAAAAATGGTTACAGCTGTACTTTCTTTTCCATTACGAGACTTCCTGGCGTGTATAGAGGAAAAAATTCTACGTATCAAATGTTGTGTCTGTCAACAGTTTCCAGAAGCAACCGTCTAAACTGAAGTTCCTCCGAAGGGTCGAACCCCTGACTAGGAAATGCACAATAGCGGGGTAGCTTTGGACTTCATAGCAAATCACGGCAGCTCTGACACTCATCCTTCCGAGCATACAATAAATACCGTGGTCCCTTTCACCGGTGGAAAGTCGGACGTGGAACAAATGGAAATGACCACTCAATTACAACAAATTCCAAGACTTAGAACGCTACCGTCGCCACCACCATATGCATGTTCTTGTGCTAATACAGAGAATCGTCAGCTTTCAAAAAGTTCTTTAGAAAATGGTAACAACTTTATTCAGCTTCTCGAGCATATCTGATCTTGATACAATTCGGCTTTACTTTAAGGCACGATCAGATAAGAAGGGTAAAGGGGAATTGGAGAGGAAAATTCCTTCCCGGTTCCTGCAATACTTTCAGGTTTCACACTGCGCGGCTTCAAATGACACAACAATAGTGAATACTGGTAGGAATCTGGAAGACAGATGCAGAGGCAGCACATTTCTCAGGGTAGAGATAAGGTTGCCTCCGTAAACAGCGCGTGCCACGAAGATGGATAGGTGCCGTGGGGCTGAATATCCGTACACTTTTGTACGAGCCATATTCACGCCTTTGACGCTCGTGTGTGAAACTTTTAGGTACATTCTGTAAGAACTTTCAAATAGTTTTCAAGAAATTTACAACTGACCTGGGCCTACAGATTGAATGAACAAGAAAGTGATAAATAAGTGAACATATATGTAGAGAAGTAAATATAGAAATTTATAAAGGTCCATCAATTTTGGCTGTTTGAAAGAAATTTATGACAAAATTGTCACGTAGCTCTTAATTACGTACGCATTGTTATAACATTCGACAGTTTTCAAATTCCTAGAGATACAAGTCGTAAACATTACGGAGTTTCATCAAACTAAACATGAAATATTCTGAAGAAACTCACGCTCTTCTGTTCAGTTTACAGTGGGACAGGAAGTGCTGCCAGTTGGTCATTATCCTAAGCACAAACACATATTTCGCTTGTGTCACGTGACACTACCAACATTGTTCAGGTGTGGCGGGGAATATTAATTCTACGAGTTTGTCTTTGCTTACCCTTTTATTCTTTGCCTGATTTCTTCATCTCTTTTTTTCCCCAGTAGTTTATTTCTCCTACTTTTTTGGCTTTTATTTATTTTGAATTCCGCCTCGCTTATTTATCCCCTGCAGACCAAATAGCTTTCTTTCTTCACATTTTGTCTCACTCTTCTGATGTTCTTCCTTATTCTCATACGCTACATTTCAGTCTTCATTCCATGTTCCTTTAGAGTTTATTCTTGCTTTTCTTCTTATGTAAGATATTTATTTCCGTATTTATTTTTCTTTATACTTAGTGTCTCCATCTAATACTTTCCATTTATGTGCCGCATAATTCAATTTATCTCTTACTACGCTTACTTTCGTTTTCCCTGTGCCTGAGCTTTCCATCTTGTTAGTACTAATTCTTCCCTAGCCTCTTTTTATGTTAACTTCTTCCACCCTCCTTGCCTCTGTACGGCATACTCATTCAGTATTAGACTTTTGCTTATTAGGTGTTGAGATGAATATTTGGACATAATAGAGTGGGCAAACAAGGGAATGTAAAAAATTGTATAGAGAATTCCATTATTTTTGCTCTTTTTCAGTACTGAGAAGAATAAATTTGTTATTTATTTTGTACTTAAAAAGTTTTATACGAAGCTTGCTCTGAGATTCCGCCGTTTATCAAGCGAAATTAAAGAGAAAAATAATTAAATACTAGTTCCAATGTAACGTGTGAAATGGTTTGTTGGCTGCAAGGAATAACTACATTTGAAGGCTTTGTAAAAATTTGGTTTTGTTATGTAGCAATAAGTTTCTAAATCTAAATTGCCATAATCTGTAACCTTGAACGGAAGCCTCATGAATTAAAATCCAACAAAATCTTTGCAACATTTCATAAACTACATAGAACAATCCGTTTATAACCATAGACAACGTAAGTTTTTTGTGGATCAGTTTTAATGAAAATTGGAGTCGCCTTACAAGTTGTGGCAAATAATTTCATGTCGAATATAAACACACTCTCTTACACACATTATGAAATACAAGCAAAAGCCGATATATTGTCTCATGTTAACTATGATTTTACAGAACGTCCTTTTTATCTTGTCCCTAATTGTGAAGACAAAATTAAAGAGAAGAATAATTAAACAGGATTTTCAATGCAACATGTGAAATGGTTTATGGGCTGCAAGGAATAACCCATTTGAAGGGCTTGTAAAAATTTGGTCTGCATTCGCCGGAATGTCCAGTGACAGGACGAAATTCGGTGCTATTCAGTTTAATATAGCCGAAAATCGAAACTGTGCGACAGTTTTTAAAGAGCACCAAATGTCGAATTTGAAACAATCTGCCTGAAACTTGGAAAATGTTATGTAGTCTAACACAACTGTGTTTTTGCTAATAAGGCCCTATGTAGAGATCTCTATACCACGTGCGCGCGCATGGTGTAGACAACCTGAAGATGGACAGTACAGGCCGAAACATGTAGTTGTTCATTATATAGTTATTAAACACGCCTCATGTGACACAGTTGTGTTAAACTACATACAATTTTCCAATTTTCACACACACAACGGGGATGACACACTTCCTAGAATCTGCCTGAAGATATTGGCATTGATTCTATGTCACAGAAGGAACGACATGATCTCCACATAAGGGTTTAATATTCTTTGAGCATTGACTAATGACTGAAACAGACATCAGTACTGAAGTACTATATCTTGTTGTGGGTTGGTTGCGATGTTGCTCACAGCATTGTCAGACCTGTACCATAGTATTGGATACCCTTACAGGTAACCAGATACCGACCTAAGGGGGATTAAGTCGAGCTGTCTACAGTTTCTATGGCCCAGTAATAACCATCCGTTTTCTCCAATTCCAGCCCACGTTATTGTTAGCCTGTAAACTTCCAGTAACATTCAGCAAGAGGCGGTAAATGCATCTTACTGCAATTGTACAGCGCGTTCTAATCACATAAATCTCACACTGTGGAACATTAAGTTACAGGAGTTTTAAACGTTTACAGCGTGAATTTCGTAGGTGTGAATTTAAAAGTTCAATTCCTACTCTACAGAACACGCATTTTGTTCCCTAAAAAGCCAGCTGGTTAACGCTAATAGCTATTGGGCAGATCATGCGGAACACATTGGGGTACGCGGTGGCTCAATTGGTTGAGGCACTGCGCTTGAAGCTGGACGGTCACGGTTTCGATTCCCGATGGCGTCATTGGAATTTTTCATAATCCTTCCGACCGCACTATGGCCCTGGGATTTACTCAGCTTCTAACAGAAATGAGTACCAGGAACATTTCCTGGGAGTAAAGGCAGCCGGTGCGTAGGGCTGACATCCCTACCACCTTCATGTGCCGATTGTCTTGAAATCTGGGAGACTCTCAACCTCCTGGAACCGCCAAGGCCTGTCCAGAGCTGTAATGAGATTGCTGTGCTGTATGCGGAACACATTAAAGACATTCTGTGGGCGAAAAGTGGATATGTTTAATGTTACAGGTAGTGAGTGGTCCATTAATATATACTGAGTGTGGAAAAACAGAACTGCGTTTAAATGAGAGGAAGTCCTGTTACTGTTGGAATGTGAGATTGAGTAATCCCCAGGGCTAGCCAGAAGCGACTGCAAACAGGCGAGACACTTTCCGTGCAGAAAATCAAATCACACTTATGTAATTTGTCTGCAGTAATTATCTAAGCCTTCCTCTAGTGACTCATTCAATGACGTTGAAAACGCCCAGTTGTAGGGTCAGAAGACACGGAATTGTGAAATACGAAAACAAAACAGCATAAAATTAGGCGATCTTGACCTTTTTTTAACCTATTGGCCTGTAATTTTTAGCGGATGTTCCAAGTACAACTACCGAAATTCTAACTCAGAATAACTGGCGTGAAAACGAAACAGGAGTTAAAAATATTCACTTGCAGTTCTATAGGCTCTGATATCGTTGGTCTTGGGCAGTGACATAAAGTGCGTAGCGGGGTAATGTGCAGCAGCAGGACTCATTGCAGGTACAATTTGTTGTAATGGAGACAGACAGACGGACGGACAGATTTAATGGACTTTTTATAGTGTCTCTGAATATGGCTGCTTTGTCCCACACCAACCCTACCGAGACACACGGTGACAGCTGTTGTGCTCAGGGACGCCTCAAAAGAGATGTTGTATCACAATATCTCCTGTCTCGCAGAGAAAATAACAAAGGTAAAGATCAGGAAGTAATATGTAAACTGTCCGTAACAATAAAAATATTGTCAATTGTTTAATGCCAACTAACTTCATATTTCTGCCATAAAAAAAATCAGGCATCGCGACATAACGTATTTGGAGAAAATTAAGTGCAAGTGTTCTTAATTTTGTGATGGGGCACGCGGTGCTGCAGTTAGTTGAGGCACTGCGCTACAAGCTGGAAGGTCGCGGGTTCGATTCCCGATGGTGTTAAGGGAGTTTTTAATTGAAATAAATCTTCCGGACGCACTCTGGCACTGAGGTCGACTCTGGAATATTTCCTAGGGGGCAAAGGCAGCCTTCTTATGCCGACTGTCTGGAAATGTGGGAGCTTCTACCTCCTGGTACCCTTAGTGCCCGGCTAAGTCTGTACAGGGATTGTTTTACGTCAGACTGTGATAACTGATGTTGGTCTTATTGCGGCCGAAATATTATGTAACTTGTCGTTAAATAAGTGACAGTATTTATGCGATCGACGGTTTATGGAATAGTCCCTTATATATATGTCACAACGTGGTTTGTAAGACCAAATATTACGTAAATGTCACAATGTAATTCTTATAATAAAACCAACTAGATGCACTAACTTCTCAAATTTATTTTTGGAATAAAACCCTACATGTTTCGGACAGTTCCTCTGTCCATCATCAGGAGTTTTTCACTGTACACACAGCATTGGTATATGTCATACAGCTTGCGAGCAGGATCAGGACGGAATTCCGTCCTATGTCTGACATATGCCATTGCTGTGTTTACACTGAAAAACTCCTGATGATGGACAGAGGAACTGTCCGAAACATGTAGGGTTTTATTCCAAAAATAAATTTGAGAAATTAGTGCATCTAGTTGGTTTTATTGTAAGAATTTATTACGATGAACGGTCACCTGAACATCAGATTCGTCACCCTGTAACTTGCCCTGAATGGAAACACTGACTGGAGAGCGTGTAAGTATAGTTCTACGCTTTCCGTAATGTCAGTAGGTGGACAACGCAACTCTCCGGTCAGAGGACACAGCCCTTGTGCACTATAGAGACCAATTGGTAAGAGACTTTTGGAAAAATAACAGTCGTTGTTTGTGAGATTACTTAGGAACTCATAATTACACTTGGTTGTAAAATGAATTGGTACTTATACTTACCATTCGGATTAGGCGGATTATACTTTTTGGCTGCTGTCGATCAATACACAACAGTCATCCTAGATAATCATACAATGTAACAGTGACAGTTCAACACCGCAGTAAATCCCGCATTAAGACAAGATTATGATCTCGCAAGGGCCAATTCCTTTCCGCCTTCACTTGTCTTGGCCTCTCTTGTTTTAAGTGGAAGGAATGCCTTCTTGTAGCCTATGTAGTGCAGATTAATGACTTGTAACGTGTATTATCCTTAACACGAAGTGTGGCTTTTTAAAATAAACCAAACACAAGTGATAACTAAAGACAAATCAGGCCCCCACGGCCAGGCTGCAGTACATATTAACTAAAAAGGGTACAGATAAGATATTCATAGTAACCGTTTTAATATTCAAATGTATATCGATGTTTCCAAATAACACACATCACACCCTATTTTGATAGTTTATTATCTGGCACCGAGTTTCGAACCCAAGTTTTGGTCGTCATCAGTCTAATGTACAAGTAGATGAATGTATACAGAAACTGAGTGCCGTAAGTTAGAAGGTCTTACTTTTTTGCATTAAAATACAGTTAAAATGTATGTACAGCGTATGAAGGTATAGTCAATTGCTATAGGTCCAAGGACATTCAAAAAATACTGCGTGACTGTTTATAAAAATATTAGGTACAAGGAATTTATGTGAAATTAAAAAATGTATTTTTATTGCATGTCAACTGCAATATTTCTTTTAAAAAATATGCAAAAATAGAGGTACTTTGCGTGTTGGATGCTACCGGATCACTCGATACATCCTGAGTACTGACAAAACCGATAGGTAGTTTCCTCTTATGGTGGAATTATACTGTAGAAATGGAATAAACAATATAATATTAATATTCGCCTAGACTTAATTTCGATTCCTTTATTCTTCTCTAATCCAAGGGTGCTTGGTGGCTCCAAGAAAACAGGATGACATGGTGGTAAAAATATAGGTTGATGATTCCGGATCCAATTCGAATCCCGGCAGGGGCAAAACAGTTATTCTCTTCCTCATAACGTCCAGACCGGCTCTGGGTCCCTCCCAGCCCCTCATTCAATCAGCACAAGGTGATCCAGTTATAACTGTCACATCCTAGGAGAGGGATGCACATCCTCGAGGGCTAGGTTGCTCGGGTAACAATGCTTTTTTTATCGTGGTCCCTAATATTTTTGGGTCCTTAGCGTAAAACATGCTATGTTTGGCCTTCTGGGTCGGTCCTAGATCTTTTGAAAAACTGATTAATCCTGGCCAAGGAGAAGTGGGTCCTCGATCATCCCTCTGTGGAAACTCCGTAACTCGCAGTATGAGTCTGTTTTAATTCTTGTCCCCACTCACACACAGACAGGCAATAAAATGTATAAAAATTGCACAGTGAAGTGCGATCAGTTGCTACACTGCAGAGTAGTTTTCAGAAAATTAAGCAAGGTCGGAACTAAATCTTGGTTACATTAATTATAAAAACATTAAAAAAAACTCAGTATTACTAAATGTCGCGGTAAAGTGGCAAAACACTCTTTGTCAGTATTCGGAAGATCCGGGGTTCAAATCTTGTACCACATACCAGGCATAGTGTCTGAAGTTTTTTGCAGGTTTCCTCGGTCCGTCCACAAAAATTCCACCAAGACTGCTGCCTTCCACGTTCTTTCAGTTTATTGTCAGATAACCGTCCTGTCATTGCACGCTATCTAGTGTGATAATTATAATAATTATATTTATTTACTGCAATTGGGTTTTCACCCGGTGGCAGTCGTTTTTAACACATATACAAGAACTTGAAGCTGTACTACTAAATTTACATCGGGAGGGATACATGAGAAGCATGTAGTGGC
>Ga0123354_10020700_pt1 | contig 10351 bp, 4 predicted proteins | sample TergutLab28metaG_2_FD_97872 | JGI IMG/M metagenome (GOLD analysis project Ga0123354, IMG submission 97872) | Labiotermes labralis P4 segment gut microbial communities from Petit-Saut dam, French Guiana - Lab288 P4 | ecosystem: Host-associated > Arthropoda: Insects > Digestive system > Gut ...
AACGGGTTCAGGCCTGTATGGACGCTCGTTGACATCACTTCCAACACCTTTCATAAGTGCACAGCCACTTTCCGAACTTCCCCTCCCGTGCTTCACCGTGTGCCATCACATTTCAACTGGACTGTACCGTAGCCTAAGTACACAGCGACTTTCCGAACCCACTGTATAAACAAATGCATATTAAGTACAAAAAATAACATTAATATTCCGGTAACAAGACTTGAAGATGGTCCATAGAGACCGAAACATGTAGTATAAGAGAACTGAAAAATTTTACGAGTATTTAATAAAGCGACTATTTCAAGGAAATATTTGTTATGGCTTTAAATTTTTATTGGAATTTACGTTTGAAAAGGTCATTATTGTGCGTATTTTGAGGTTGTCACAGCGGCGTTCATGAGAACTAGAAACACAGTGGAAATGAAGGCAGCTTGCTCCTGCGAAGGCCGTGTTGTGGCTCAGGCGTTTTAGTCATCGGCCTTTCCTAACAAAGGCCCAAGCTAAATTCCAGGCCATTTCGTATGGAGTTTATGATGGACAGAGTTACAGTGGGAATTTTTCTTCGGGAACATCCGTTTTCCCCTGTCAGTGTCACAACGCAAATCCTCTGTACTCATATTTCAGTTATCCACGGTCGACGGTACAAAATCTTGATCCATCAGCAGCGTCGTTAAGTAAAGCTTTTCTCTTGCTCCCCCGAAACGTCGGCAAAAATTTGCTAATAGACACATCGTCATATCTCAAGATTCTGATCGTCTCTAACCTAATTCTTGCTATTATTTTAGCTGATTTCAAGACCATAAATAAGGGAACTGATATCGCTATATGAAATGAAGAAGGCACCGTTTGAACCTGACTGTTCTTTCTCTTGTGGTGGACCGAAGTAAGGTTACTGAAGTCCTATTATTAAAACACTAGATCCAGCCATTCAGTTACTTCCATAATGCGCATTAATGTAAGCGGGCATAATGAAATCCTAATGACTCAGTAGAAGAAGCTTGATATAATCTTCCATTGAGACCGAAAGTCAAATTTTTTTCTTTCTTTCATCGATCTTGGCCATCCATCTTTTCTTGATTCAATTATACTGTCAAGCGAGATCAGAGCTCAGAATTTTATATTGACATCCGCACGTTTGAAGCACCGTCGGGTTAGAGGTCATACATCGAATTCACCGTCGTAAGTGTGAAGGTGACCTACACCAGTTAAATAAGAAATAGACATTTCACGTCTTACAACTTCATATCAGTTTATACAGTAACACTTCCACGGTTCGCAATTTAAGTCCCTTCAAATTCCTACTTTATTTGATGCTATAAGGGAAAACTTTTATCTTTGAAATTATTCATGTCTGCTGTGTAAAACTGAATTCAGCTCTTGTTTATTGCGGTCTGAGTTAACAGCCACTGGCCAATAACAGAAACAGCACGACATACGAAAAAATTACAGAGTACAGTAAAGAAGACACATATGAAACAAAAACACAAACAAAACAAAAAAGGGGTTCTTAAATAATTCATCGGGACACTTCATGATGTATTACAACTGATGTAATATGTGAGTGTGACAGTTTGCCTTCTGCAGATATCAAAATCACTACAAACTGTGTTTGTTGCCGTCGCGTACTTGGCGGGGAGACAGGTTTTGAATGGTGGACTGACACAAATAAAGGAAGGCGTTGGAGGTTCTGAGTGGGGGACTCGACGACCGATAATGCCGATGGAAAAATGTACAAGATTTTGGATACGAAAGACATTAATAACGAAAACTGCATCCATTTTGTATCTTCTCTCGTGCAATAACAATAATTTTAATAATAATAATAATAATAATAAACCACCCCTTGAAACTATAGTACTATATTAATCCTAATGTGCGTCATCCCTGTTGTGTTTTGTACAATAGTATGGAGTTAGATGTGTTAACACTTACAGTCGAACAAAACTATATTTGTTTTTAAATATACAGGAGTTTACAACAACGACATGTTTCGGCTCTATATGTGGGCCATTATCAGGTTGTGGTTAGACTTAGGCTATACTAGCATGCGTGTAGTGGTCTTTGGGGCGTAATGGGGCGGGTTCGAACCCGCCACATTACGCCCCAAGACCACTACACGCATGCCAGTATAGCCTAAGCCCTAAGTCTAACCACAACCTGATGATGGCCCACATATAGGGCCGAAACATGTCGTGGTTGTAAACTCCTATAATATAAAAACAAATATAGTTGTGTTCGACTGTAAGTGTTAACATACCTAACTCCTTACTATTTTACTGTATTAAATTTTCCTTCGTTTGTCGGATATACTTCTAATATTTAAACATACAAAAGAAAGTGTGATGCATTCTTCTAGCGCCTAGTGATAGACGTTTACAGTCATAACAAAAGATACATTTGTTCGTATGCGTAACGGATCATCATTCCGTGAAGACCTATGGAGGAGTGGAGGTAGGCCCTACCACTACACATTCTTAAACTTGGCTCGGAATTGAGTCTCATGTTCTTTTTTACGCCCGGGTTGCTATGTCACCAGGTGAAGAGCCCACATGAGTGTGGCTGGGCTTCAAAGTCGAATTGGGCGCTGCGGAGAAGACAAAACACTTCTGTAAGATGATCCTTGATTTACTCAACGCTTTGGTTGATGACCAACCCTCCAGATTCGTTGACCCATTCGGAAGATTTCTTGTTCGAGTCTCGGACGAGTCATAGACACTCCCGGCAGGTTTCTGTACTTTTGGTCAATCGATGTAATTACCGAGATTGTAATTAGATCACGTGACGGCTACTTGCGTTTGTTGTCCAATGCATTTGACCACCTGACTCCCTAAGTACCGTAAGGTGCACCACAAAACAGAATTCCCACTTTCCGTCGGGTAGTCCATAGAATATTCACTGTAGACTGTTGACTGAGTTAGCCCGCTAACCTTGCATCTACGTTGTGGCCCAAAAGTCAGTTAGTTGAAAACGTAATGACCATGATTTTGATGCTAGTACAGGGTTAGGCCAGTCAATTTGTAAAACGGTATTACAGCTTTGTGGATTTGGCACTGAACATGGAGAATCTCACTTCAAACAGTCTTTGTGAAGTCATTAAGTAACAAAGGAATTTACATCATTTTTTCGTATGCATTTAGTGACCGGCAACTGAATTTTGAACCACCTGTATTTTAAAGCTTTGTGACAAAATGAACTGTGATTTTTACGTTCAGGTGACCGTGCTTCGTGATAAATTCTTATAATAAAACCAACTAGACGCACTGATTTCTCAAATTTATTTTTGGAATAAACACTACATGTTTCGGACAGTTTCTTTGTCCATCATCAGGAGTTTTTCACTGTAAACACAGCAATGGTATATGTCATAAAAGTATGCTGACAGCTTGCGAGCAGGATCAGGACGGAATTTCCGTCCCTGTCCTGTTCGCAAGCTGTCAGCAAACCTGTATGACAGATACCATTGCTGTGTGTACAGTGAAAAACTCCTGATGATGGGCAGAGGAACTGTCCGAAACATGTAGAGTTTTATTCCAAAAATAAATTTGAGAATTTAGTGCACTTGTTTGGTTTTATTATAAGAATGAAATGTGAAATTACTTTTATAGGAGTGGAGATCTGGATTATGGTGGGCTTGCTTGTGATACACTTTTGTCTGGTAAATAATGGCCATTGCTTGGGAGCTACATGCCGCCTGCAACGCCCACACCGAATACTAGGAGTTGTTTCTCCCAATCATCGATTTCCAGGTATCAGACTACACGCCATCACACCTCGGAAGACAACCCTAAACTGGCAGTATAATTTTAGATTCTTGCATTCTTTCTTTCTGTTCTAGTTCGTTCCATCCAAATTACATTTGCATCTATTACCTTACAAATAATTTTCGGGATGATTAAGTTAATTGACTTTCTAAACGCCTTGCAGTAGGATCCGAGAAGTCGACATCGCTGTGATACAGAAGGCAGTCACCGGATTCCATTTGAGGCCAGTTGCACCGACCTCGCTTCTTTGTAAATTATCTCCCCAGAATCCGTCTGAATGTCTTCCAGTTGATTTTCTATACCAATATTCCACGGAATTTCTTGTCCCTTCCATACAAGTTACAGCCTCAGCCCATCGCAGATTCCTGTCTCTACTCCAATAACACTTGGCAGTAAGTGTAACATACGAAGTTTAACTTTGTAATTTAACTTGTTTGTATTTATTAGTAATATTAAAGTGTGACATTCAATTAATTTTCAAAGGAAAGTAGCTGAAAGTACCGATAGTATACATTGTTACTTCAATTTATACTGTAAACCTTTCTGGGTTTGTTTCAGCTTACACGAATGCAGACCGCAAAATGCAGAACTCTTGAGCACATCCTGTTACTTAGTGCACGTGTGACGTTTCCTCTCTTTTGTTGCTGTCTCTTTATCTTCCCCCCTCTTTTTTTTTTTTTTTGCTTTCGTAAATCAACTTGTCCTAGCCATTTTTATCTTTCCCTGCTTGGTCTCCTTCCCTGCAACCACCCCTTCCCTTGCGTTTCCGTTTTTCTTCCCGTACACAAAGAATTCTAGCGATTTCTGCTGTTGTTGCTGCTTTGTGGGTTACTTTAAAGGTTGTTTGGAACGTTTTGTCTTTCTTTTCTTGAATATTCTTTGATTTGCCTCATTGAAACAGGGACAGTTTTGCGTCCTGTTTAACTAATGAATGACCAAATGTTAATCACATATGCACCCACTTGCTCAACTTGCTACCCGCTCACTCAGTTGTTCAGTCACTGCGTCAATCAACCATTCACTCAGATGGCCATTCAGTCAATCAGTCTTCTGCTCAACCTGGCATCTGCTCAGCCATTCGCTCAGTCACTCATTTAGTTACTTCCTCCTTCACACACTTGTTAATTGTCATATACAGTTACTTGTTAATCAGCCTGTCGCAATGCCCTTGACAGCCACAAAAATGGTCAATACCAAGCCCTTATTAGAGAGTATATAAATATTGATACTACTGACATGGGATTTCATACCAAAGAAATAACTGTTGGTATACAAAAAAGAAAATCTTAGCTCAAAGAGAATTTAAATTGTTTTAGACGATAGAGATGAAATTTTGCATTTTGGCTCACTGAATTACGCTTTCAATAACTCGAATTGTGTAATTATCTAGTGACAGGACGGTAAGTCAATAATAGATTGGAAAAATTTGTGAAAGAATTTGACCGTGTCGTGTTTGTAGGTGCTATGCCAGTATTCATGTGAAGGGACTGAAGAAAATCACGATATATTAATTCAGGGCATATCCGACCCTCAAGATGATATTTGATCCTGGAATCGGCCGAGTAATGTGTTTACCCATTCGATCGCAGTGCTCAGTAAATTGAAACTGTAATCATAATTCAGTTGTCCATTTTATCTTGTCACCGAGTGTGGGTGCTTCTTCGCGTAGGAAGCCTGCATCCGCCGGGAATTTAGAACACTTCGATACTCTTCTATTACATAAGATAAGATGATGTCTAAGTTCGCGGCGGATGCAGGCTACCTACGCGAAGAAGCTCTCGTGACGACTGGCGAGCAAGGCAGATTTCACCTGTATTGTCAAAAGCGTCGGCAAGGATATTCATTGACGTCTTTATGCGATATATTTTTGTGCAGAACACAATATCGATTCAGAATGTAAAACAGAAGATTTGAAATGATAATTCCCTGTACAGTTAATTTCAAAAGTTATAAAATTTACAGAAATCCAAATTAGCCCCCATATAGGGATAAAATATATCATTAGTGTATTCTGAACTTCGACACCTAAACGTCCCACGTTGCGCTCCAAGTGGTTAGCCCTCCTACTTCTTATTATGGAGATCTTAGGTTCAAATGTCGGCTCAGAAACTGGGTATTATAATTGAGAATCTTCGTGGTTTACTTGGTATCTCCAAGAACTTGCTGACATTCACTGGTAAGTCTATCCTTTGACATTATGCAACGTGAGCTGCTGAGAGCACTGTAAAACGGAACACCAGAAAAGACACTCAACTGTGTTTTCAACTCCAGGACCATGGCTGTGTTTAACAGCTACCACACTCAGCACTTGCACAACCTAGTGCACTCGTCCTGTTCCCGCACTGTATATCAGTGCTGTGTTTTCTGGTACACACACACACACACACACACGCACACACACACACACGCACACACACATACACACACACATGCAAACGCACACGCACACACGCACACACACACACACGCACACACACGCAAACACGCACACACACGCACACACGCACACACACGCACACGCAACAACCACACACACACGCACACACGCACACACGCACACGCACACACGCACACGCACACACGCACACGCATACACACGCACGCGCGCGCGCACACAAACACACACACACACACGCTGATCAGTCGACTGACTACACAAATGGTGTAAATTTGTGTAACTGATCGGTTGGCAACAAGCTATACTCATTGCTGAACAAAGGCCCTTCTGTTATTCCTCATGCTGTCAAACAGATCTCTGGCATCCATATGAATTGTCATTACGCCTCAGCGCTGTGTTAATAGTATGATAAAGAGCAGATTGAATTCGGAAAGTACACGCTACCATTCAACTCGGAACTTGTTTCTGTCTGCAGTAGAACCTAGAGAAAAAAATATACAAACCTACTAGTGAAATATCACTGGACGCTTAAACAGGAAAAATACGACAATTATTATCTCTGGTTGCAGTTGCGGACTGGTCCATTTTTATAAACTGTAACCCTTCATGAACACTTTGAAGTTACGCTTTCACTGAATAGACACGCTAAGAACTTGAAATGGTTCTGGAAAATAGCTTGATAGAATAAGCGCTGCTATTCTGTCTATGTGTCTGTTTTTCAGCGGAAGTAAACATTGCATTACCAACTGATTCATACCATCTGTCATCTTCTAATGTTATTTGTAACCATTAGTATTTACGTACATACAAATTAGTAAAAAAAGCATGGTCACATATGCCACTGTGGTAGACTAATCACGTGCAGATAGTTGTGTCTATTTTTTGCATATACATATATGCAAAAATGGGTTAATGGCTCAGAGAACAGGGCGCCTAGGAGGATATTTGGACCTAAAGAGATGAAGTAATTGTAGGCATCAGACATTTGCAAACAATAATATATTGATGCAACACGTGTTCATGTGACTGGGAAATTAAGAAAGATGAAGTGGAGATTTTGTGTAGGATGTAGGGGAGAGATATGAAACAAATACAAGATCCTGGTCAGAAAATCCGAAGAAAAGAGATCTTGGCAAACGTAGGTGCAAATAGAAGGGTCAGTTTGAAATGGATAGGTTATTGTGCTGGATTGTTGTGAGCACAGTGGGATGCCTTCGAACTCAATAAATGACGGAGAATGTTTTGTCTAGTTAAGTGTTGATTATGTCTCAGCGTTTTGTCTTCAGAGTTATTTCTTTAATGTTTTGTGTGAGTGTGAAGTTAGCCCAGATTTAGCTTGTCACGGGACTTAACGTCGAGGAGCGCATTTTGACCTCAGAGACAGAAAGGAACAGAAGGCTGAAGAGGTAAGTACATGTACGTGAGGAACTTTATTATTCGTACTGACTAAGTGTTATTAGGGAAATATAAGGCAGGGAGAATTACGTGAGGGTGGAGGAACATAATAGGAAGACAGAATAACAAATTTGTACCGAATGATGTAGTGTTCCTGTTCTTGTTATTACTTGGCCCTCTTGTGTCCAACTATTCTGCTCAGCGTTCTTTTCTCAAACCACCATCTGTCCACTGTATTTTCTTCGCTCTGGGTGAAAGGGGAGCTTCCGTAATTAGGTGGGCCTATATAAGTTACATTTCTTTTTCCTGTGGCGCTGCGGCCCAACGCGGGCCATGGCCTCCTCATTCTTGAGGTTTCTAGATCACACACAACGACGCATCACAGTCGGTAGGACTCATCTGGACGCGTGATCAGGGCGTCGCAGAGACCTCTACCTGAAAACACACAACACTCACAACAGACATATATCTATGCCCCCGGTGGGATTCGAACCCACAATCTCAGCAGGCGAGCGGCCGTAGACCTACGCCTTAGACCGTGCGGCCGCTGGGATCGGCGAATAAGTTACATACTGCTCCATATTGTGTTCAATAACAGCACTTACACACATGCAACTGTATAAATAAACTGAGCAGAAACCTTTGCGAGAAGGTAACAAAATGTCCCAAATGTCCAAGCAACTGCTATGTTTTTAGAGAAATCTAAGGTAGGTGACCTTGTTTATAATCGGCCACCACCAAGTCTGATTCTAAGCCAGAAAAATACAAATTGAATTGTTTCCATCCCGTTGTGTATATATACGAAGTTTTTTTATTAAGTCCACCGTCTTTACACAACATATATTGTTGGTTAATGTTTAGTTAAACAATATACATGTTTCAGCCTTACTTGGCCATCATCAGGCTTACAGGAGATTAGTATCAATTAAGGTACTGTACAAATGTTCGCTGTACCTATGGGATCCCATTGGTTTACCTTGTTTTTGCATCTACTTAAAATTAGTTATTTGGATTAAGTTACAATCACATAACACTTTTTTGCATAAAACTTTTAAAATGTTGCTTGTTTAACTAAACATTAGTCAACAATATATGTTGTGTAAAGACGACGGACCTAATGAAAAACTCAGAAAAATACAGTTCACACACTGATAATCATTAGTTCAACATCCATTTTAGTTTTTTCACCGCTCCCAAACTTTGGTTCCTTAAATCTAGTATTTTGACGAATTTCTCACTTCTCTCATGCATGCTACGTGCCCTGATTATTTCGTCTTCCTTAATCACCGTAATAATATTGAGGAAAACCTGATGTACTTGTAGTCATTTTGAACTGAATGTTTGTGCCACCCAACATACAAAATAAACGCGAACACATTCGATGTCGTCTATTTAACCAGGTGTCTTTTTGTTGTGAGAGGTTGAATACAAAAGAAAACTCTTTACGCCGCAACTTTTATGCGAAATGTATGCAGTGCGGTGCTCCTAGTGATTTGGTTTTCTTCCCCAACCTGTGATTCAACGGACTACAGACTTTGAAAACAAAGGACTTTGCCGCACGTGTGCTAAAATTATTCCAAGTGCCTTATGGCTGCTCTTCCATCATATAGTAGAAGACCGTACAGCCCGATACAGGTGCGAAGTCTGTACTAGAGGGGCGGGCAGATTCCATAACTGGCAGGCGAGAAGTGAACTTTAGGGTTCACGGTCTTTATCCATTTAGAATAAAAGCCTGTATCTCTCTAGTTTGTTCGCGTAAGAGATGCAAATGTACATGATTAATATGAGTTACTAGAATTTGGAATTCGACAAAAGAATATATATATATATATATGTATATATCAAAGGTGTTCTTTTCATTAACAGTATTTTAACCTTAAATTAAATAATATTTATAATGGAAGTATATAAAGGAATGCCTAATTCTGATATACCTTGATGACCGGCTTTTGCATTCTCGTGTCCTACAATGAACACTTGTACTTCGGAGGTATCTGGTACGTATCAAGAGCAGCCTGACAGAGGCTTTTCATGTGTTTCTTACGTACTTTCAGGCAGATGTCGCGCCAGTCTACTTCGAAATACAACTCATCATTCATGATCAACTTTCATTTCCATCTTGTGTTATGCAGAACTGCCGTTAAGCATCACAAAAAGGAATAGATTCACGTCTGTTAGACTTTAGTGATAAGAGTAAAATAACGCGCTTTAACTTAATCCATTTGTGGCTTTTCTGTTATTTTCTGAATTCGTACTTTTCTTCCAGTACTATATGCACTGGCTAATCAAATGAAGAGAAATTAGGTGGGAGATATTTCGTACTTGGGGTAGATGAAGATTTGTTACAGAGGTTTTGTCGAAGAACCTGTAGTAAACATCCTGCTTTTAAGATTTTTGCTCTGTGGGAGAGTAATGTGTGAATGGTTTGAAATAAGAACGTCGATAATATGGATGGGGAATCGTTCGGCTCGAGGTTCATCCCTGGGACGGGCTCTTATAAACACGGCAGTAAACATCGGGTTAGGTTAAAGACATGAAAATTCGTTGAATATCTAAATTGCTTTTTTACCTTAAAATACCAACTAATTGCACACTATTTTAATACACTTTGTAAAAAACACGCAAAAATACGTAGGTCTAATCCATTAAAATTTATATCACTACTACATGTTTCAACTTGTAAGGTTAATAAAGATGAGTCTGACTGAAACATATAGCAGAGTCCGGGTAGGCAAGAATGTATCTGACAGGTTCCCTATTAGCAACGGTCTGAGACAAGGAGACGCTCTATCACCAC
>Ga0123354_10020701_pt1 | contig 10351 bp, 3 predicted proteins | sample TergutLab28metaG_2_FD_97872 | JGI IMG/M metagenome (GOLD analysis project Ga0123354, IMG submission 97872) | Labiotermes labralis P4 segment gut microbial communities from Petit-Saut dam, French Guiana - Lab288 P4 | ecosystem: Host-associated > Arthropoda: Insects > Digestive system > Gut ...
GCAACAGTATGCAGATATTTATTTACTGCAAAGTCACTCTACATGTTTCGGGTGTCACAGCACCCATCATCAGGAGTACTAAAAACTGTAACCGCAACCTCCGGTACAGGTCATAATATCGTTACAGCTACTTGCCTCCAACGTGGCCTGCAGTGTAGAGTGACTTTGCAGTAAATAAATATCTGCATACTGTTGCATCTGGTTGGATATTTATTAACAATTGAATTACTGTTCACGGAACCATGAGTTAAAAAAAAACTACGTAACAACATTACAGGCATGACTTAAACATGTGGAAGCACATCTGCAGACAGAAGGCTACCAAATAGCTATAGAGTGTCAGGGCATTAACACATTAAATTGCAGACACACCTTACATTAACTGCAACCTGTTAAACCTATGAAACTCTTACAATAACGCTACACAAAATTCAGTGTTCTGCTACCGATCCACTTGCGCATATACTTACCCAGCGCAAGCTAAGATTACCTACTTTTGTACCTCCGTATAACAACCTCTAATAACGTAGTTTTCGCAGTCACCCTCTAGTTTATGTATAATCTAGTGTTTTTTCTATTAAACCTAGCTCACTTGCAGCTCCCATCGAATAAATCTGGTAGTTTCTTTTTTGTGTAGTTGTGTCATAATTGTCCTTATCTCTACAGTAATTTTATAACCACTACACAAGAATTCTATTTTAACATTTTGTTCAGTAACTAAATGATTTATCAATTCATTTTCTTTAAACCTCTATTATTTTGTATCCTTCCGAAGTCAAATTCCGGTGTCATATCTTTAATGAGGGTTTTAGGCCTAAAATATGAGCCTTGGGGATACAAATTAGATGGAAGAAATACCCTATTAGAGAATGATTTGAAGAGAGCGTCTAAGAGCCTTACAAACCCAACGTTAGTGGACATTTGTTTCTATCTATACATATAGCATAAACTAAACTGAAATTAAGTATTTATTATGTGTATATGACTTCAGCAATGTATTTAGAGACCAGACAGTTGAAAAATTTATTGCGATCTGAATAAAGTTCGGTTAAAATGATAACTGACTTGAGCCGAAACACGTAGTGTTAACTGCATGATTATTTGCCAGTCATTCACTAAAAGCAGCTGTAGAAGAAAGAGTGCTTTATTGTAATTCTTAATTGTTAAAAAAAACCCGACCTAAAGCAAGCAAATGTATTAACACGATTACAGTAAGTTTGATATTTAGACAAATTTAAATGATTTGTGGAGGTGCACTCCGTAGAATGTTGCCCAACCCTCACTCAATTAACGTCAAGATAACGCAAGGGATAGATATAAACAAAAAGATCAGAACTCATTCACCCTTCACAAAACACTTGAAGGACTCCAGAACACCTTAAGGGCCCACTGTAATCAATCGATTAGTACACATATCGCTAAAGTAATCTGATTTTGAATCTTCGTGAACCAATATGGGGCTTGAAATTTTAATTTCAAAAAATCACATAATATGAAATTTTCAAACATGTAGGTATAGATATGGAATAATCGCCACATGCTCATTTATAACAAAAATAATTTTTCCCCCCAATATTTAAGCTTTTCTCTAAATGAAGAGTAGAAATATAAAGGTTATATAAAATAACGGCTGGCTAGTCTTATCTAATCAATTATAAATTTCTTGTCGCTATTCACAGTTATTGGTTAGGCTGATAAAAAGAGCACGCAATTATTTATAGCAGTGCTATGGGAGAAATAGACCATTAGGCCAACTGATAGTGTGCCTTATGGCTGACAGATTAATCTGAATGCATATTGCAAAATATTCTTCATACTTTATCTAAAAGATATATAGAGAAATATCTGGAAAGATTGCCTCACACTCTCTTTAGAGTAGCCAAATATTTACACCCGAATTGCCTCAACATGGTACCTTTTAAGGCGAACTGTATTAACTCGTAAATTTTGACACTTGTCCTCAAAAATCTAAAGTTTTCAGATCGCCGTGTTTTGTGGCAAAAGTTTGAACCTTGTCCTGCTTATCAAATTATATACCTGTTTCTCTTCCTCATAGGATTTGACTTTTTCACAATGGTGTTTTTTAATATTCACCCTTTACATGCCGAGTTAAATCCTATCTGCCCTTTGCTAGCATTATTTGGAGCTCACCATATTCTCAAAATTAGCAGGTAAAGCGTTAAATTTCTGGTAAATTACGCTGTGCCGTTGAGTTTACATTTGTTCACTTTTCAACGGTTGACAGCCCCTTCGTCTTCAAGGTCAAATAATAAAAGAATATTTCTTCTTGGAATACTTGATAAGACGAAGGCACGATCCCTCGAGATAACGGGTACTACATTAGCAGCAACAGACCTTAACGTCCCAGAAGACTCGACTCATCGCACTTTCACAACACTCCACCAGCAGTCTAAACATCATTGATAGCAGGCAACATACACTTCACTCTAGACTTTATTAAGCAACATTCAATCTGGCCTCTCGCTGTATTTAAAAGTTGCTACTGAAGAGGCGATACTTTATCTTCAAAGGATTCTGAAGAGAGTACACTGTAAAAGACCTGGCTAATATTTTGGACACCGCTGATATTGTTCACCGTCTCAGAATAAAAGCTCCATAAAAATAAGGAGAATGGATCTTTCTTCTTCTTCAAGCGGAAAGTTGAGAGTGAGAATGTACGGTTGTGGACCTTGTTGTAAAATGAGTCTATCACCTGTTGGAAACAAACCCATTCTCCTAACTGTTATACTGTTCTTCTGGCCTGAAATAATGGACAAATTCCAAAATACATTGTATAGTTTACGAGAAGTAAGTCACCAAGCAAATGCTATTCGACGTGTACGGTAGTCAAAATTTCATTACTGTGTTTATTAAAAGCGAATTAAATGAAATCATAAATTCAAAGACTCGTTTGAAGTTTACAGTTTAGGCCTAATTACGGAAAAAAAAAGGATCGTGACAAAACTTCGGCAGATTGTGACCAAACCTGATGTTCATAAGCGCAAAAATTTTCAAACAAATTTCAAAAGACTCTTAAGCAGAGCCTAAAAAAGGCTATAATTTTTTTTCGGCTGCAGTCAAAAAGAGGAAACTATATTGTATTTGTATTTATGGAATGTAATTTTTTCATTTCGACGACCGAAGTCCGTGCAGGGAATGAAATACACACGGCCCTGTAATCTTATTTACTGCCACACAGCACGGGGTATGAAATGCTCCGACAGTGAAGGGTTAGAAGGCAATGAGAAATGTGCTTTTCAAAAATAATTTTAAAACACTCTCTCACAAATTAACGGGAATAGTAACATTAATTACACAGAAATTCGTGTTTCTGAAGAGAAAATTTGAGAATAGCTTGTTAAAGAAATTTGGTCTGAAGAAACGCGTCGATGAAATTGCAACAGTTTCGCAACGACTGGTTTTATATTAATGATTGTCCAAAGTGATGCAACACTAAGCAGTCCATTTACTACTCTGCAAGTTCAGTCTACATGTTTCGGGTGTCAACCACACCCATCATCAGGAGTACACAAAACTGTAACTATAGCCTCCGGTACTCTGCATGGAAGTAGCTGCAGAGTGCCGGAGGCTGTAGTTACAGTTTTGTGTACTCCTGATGATGGGTGTGGTTGACACCCGAAACACGTAGAGTGAACTTGCAGAATAATAAATAGACTGCTTTGTGTTGCATCTCGTTGGACAATCATAAACATAAATCAGCGATGCACGGAACCATAAGCATAAAATCCATAAACATAAAAGAGTGGTTTTATGTTTCTTATTAAAAGTAATCTGGAAATGTCGAATTTTAAAAGCTTAGGATTAATTAAATTAGTCTAGTCGTACTGTTCAATTTTCAGTAGCTTTGTAATGTTAACTTGAGGCCGGTTGGTCTAATCAATTAACTAATCAAAATATATGCCTATATGTACGAGTGAAACAAGAAGATAAACACTTTCTTGATTTGAAATGTAACTATTGAACTCGTCGAACTGTATTAATACTTCTAAGGATATTCAACATAACATCTAACCTTGTCCTCAGAAAGAGTTTATCTAGAGGTCTGAAAGTCCCTTTCAAAGCTTCTTAAAGACGACAACACACACACTACTTTCCAGACATCTACGAAGTAACTGCGTCATTTCTTACACATGCTCAAATATTTTTAATGCATTTTAGCAAAAGAAAGATTAAGTTCAAGAAGTGCGCCCAAAATTATTACACTACAGGGCCCCGGAGTACATTAAAAATTATCACCAATTAAGTAGTTTAAAATTTAAAATAAAAATATATTTATTACGGAATGTATTCGCTTGTGGTCTAAGGTGACTTTATCTGCGCAACAGATGTCATTTAAAGCTCACCTAGACTTTCAATCAGCCTAAACATAGCCTGTCTGCATGCAGTACGATCAATTCATAAATTCATTTTCAAATTTAAAAATCATTCGAAAGAGAATAATTTATTTTCAAGAAAGTTGTAATAAATGGATTTACAGGCCTAAACCAACAGAAATAGAGTTGACGCCAACCCGGGTCTTCGTCTGGTAGAAAATTGTTGATATTTTATTTACATTAAAGGCTAAAATAATATTAAACAATAGGCTCATATTTAATTCTGAATTGCTGATTTCACTTGTAGATGTCTTTAATAAATATTTCGGTAAACAAGGCTTAGTAAATCAGTTAGTTCACAAATCTTTAAAATATTACTTCATTTTGAAAAAAAAAACACAGAAGATAATATTCGTTACATTGGGTAATTGAAGTGTTATGTGTAAAATCAAATTTGTTTTGAAACCGATGTTTGAATATTGCATGAACTAGCCCCAGAACACGCCCGAAACGACGTCTCACCAAACCCGAATAAAAACTAATTAGCTGTACCTTTCTATAACACTGAGAGAAAAGCAAGGCTCTAACTAAGGATAAAATATAACCATGTAACTACATCTTGTGTTACGAAAAGCCACGATATGCTTGAGACTTTTCTGAAATTTTTCGGCGATTCAATTATGAACAGAGTATTAACAAGTTGTTGAGTGGTCAAAATGTATCTGATGGGTGTTAACCCCATGAGGCACCACCCCATTTATTGCTTACCAGATATCTCTATTATAATCGTAAGCCGTGCACTGGGGCACGTCACAGGGTGAAAGGAGGTTTATGGAAGTTTGGCTCTCGTCAATGATCACAGTAATCCTCTAAGTAATCGAATCAACAGTAATGTCGTGTCTAAAATAATCCGTTCTTTACCACGTTGAGTTGCTCGTCTTAGAGCTGGTTCTTGATAACAATTAGTGGAGCCCTCGGAATTGCAAGAGTCTGCACTGCTCGTTTCGGAAGTGAGGAGCCGCTGTTGACACAGACAAGCGATAAGAGTCCAAGTGAAGTAAAGTAACTTGTGAAACTAACACGAAAACCTCATTACGGTACACGCGTATTCATTATGCTATCTGGATTATTTGAAGACGTCCTACGCAATGAGTAATTAGGCACAATTTTTTGTGGATACAGAGAGTGATCTCGTATGCAGACACACATACAAAAACTAGACCTCAGTAAAGTGTTTTATTTTGTCGAGTTGTTTTGTCTAAGCGAGCAACTTTTGTTTACGAGACACTTTTGGGAGATCATTAAGAAGAATAAGTTTTTCATACAGTGCTTTCACTTAACATTTTCCACAGTTTACATACTATTTTGTCAGTAAAAATGTCGCGTTTCATTGTTACGCATCTGTGATCTCTTACAAATTTTGTGTTTAAATTCTTAAGAAAACTGAAAGACAAGGATATACTGGACAACACTGTGCATTAAAACACCAGATTTCTAACAGCATGTGGCGAGTGTTGTAAGCGACATACGTCGTGGCACAGAAAATTTTAAAAGAACAAAAGAAATTTCTGAAAGAAATTTTACTATAAAATGTTGAGATGGTTTGTTATTCTAGAGTAAGATGTCTTGTGTATGATGGACGGGTAAGAAAGTACAGTACATGACATCACAAAAGAGAAGACAGTGAGAAACGAACACCTCAAGGAATGTTAGCTTTGAGCTTGACCTGCACGCTGGAAAACAGGAGGCTCGGATGGGATAGGCAAGTGACTTGGTTTTGGAAGATAAGGAATATATGCAACATTTCGGTAAGGGGAAATCTTACAAAACATTGACTTGCTGCGGCCTCGTACTGACAGCTTAAACTTGTTGAACTTGTTAAAAATATCAGCGAGGTATGCCAGCTGATGCGACCAAGGAACTTCTGAAAAATAATCTTAGCATCTGACCAACTTAATGCACAAATAATCTTAGCATCTGACCAACTTAATGCACAAATAATCTTAGCATCTGACCAACTTAATGCACAAATAATCTTAGCATCTGACCAACTTAATGCACAAATAATTTTTTTTTAATAAGTTTATTATATTCCTCTACATGTTTCGAGCACAACAATGTTCGAAACATGTAGAGGAATATAATAAACTTATTAAAAAAAAATTATTTGTGCATTAAGTTGGTCAATTGCTAAGGTTATACTGAGATGCACGGTCAGCAAGGCATCAAAGTCTGAAAAATACTTGGCTAATTCTGTTTCTCTTTCTGGCACACACACACACACACACACACCAAAGAAGCAATTTTATCCTCAGTCGAAACACTGCCATCAGAACCTTACCACGAGACAGCCAACAAATTTCGGTATGAAACTTCAAAAATTTAATAGTGACTGCCCCTATCACTGCAGAGCAATTTAAGCGGTCTGGAATCTACAGGTCGTGCCTGAATAAATTTAACAACTTGTACTGCATTGCCTAATAAAATATCAATGAGTTTGGCATCCACTTCACTACAAATGCATATTTGTGCAAACTGAAGTGGCTATTGGGTTCAGCTACTAGAACACACATCTGATTGTGAAAGGCTATAAAACTTCCGCTTCCTCTAAAGAACTCTTGATTATTGGTGTCCATTTTCATTCCATTTTAATTGTTAGGCTTTTTTTTTTTTAATGTTCCTGTTTGTAACCACCGATGCATTAGTACTATACTTAACAAGTCAATATATGACACTGTCTGACACCCACATGTTTAATAGACTGAATAAAATTAGCAAATTAAAACCTCTAAAATGTATTTGCTGTGCCATTCTTCTGCCAATGTTAGTGTTATCTGCCTACACACTCTTCACACTGGGTTGTTCAGACAAGACGGAGTGCAGTGTATACAGCGACCCTCCTTAGGTTAGAGTCCAACGGTTCCCACCCTTTCTCCGTTCAAGGGACCCTTAGAGCCTCAGCAAATTTTTTACGGCGCCCCTAGGCCAAAAGAAATACCTGACACTTTCCTTTCATTAAGTAGTTACTTCCAAACAACTTAATAACTATTTGTCCTAAAAACTTAGTAGCTGTTTGAAAGAATAGTGCACATAAATTGAAAGAAAAACAATATTTTGAAATATCCAGCGGCGCCCCGGGGCGCCGCGGCGCACAATTTGGGAATCGCCGGGTTAGATTATTCTTTTTGGGGCAGCAACTCTTAGAAAGGATAAAATGTCTTGAAGTTACCTACCGTTTCTTTCCGAAGTATTCAATTTAAAAATAAAATGTACTTATATAATACCGCATAATATCCGTAGTTTAATATTACTGGAGAAGTAAAAAGGTAAAGGTAAAGTGTTCCCTTTAGAGGCCCGGTGTGGCCCAGCGGGTGCGTAGAGGTATAGCTCTACTGTTCCATGACCGCGGCACTAGAAGGGGGTGAGTGGTCAGCAGCACGCCCCGGCCACACTTTACACGGTACCCATTGGTCAGGATGCTGGGTGGGCCCCATGGCCGGTCTGGACGGGCGGAAATCTCGTTCGTACCGGGATTCGATCCCGGACCGTCCAGCTCGTAGTCAGTCGCTATACCGACTGAGCTACCCGACCCACATATTATTGAGGAAGTAGTTTCGTAAAAATAATTAAGAGAGCATAAAATGGCCATGCTTTCATTAATGTTTCACGGAAACCAGACACGACTTCACGAACCCCAATTTGAAAAACACTGAGCTATGCTCAGTAATAAAAAGACAGTCATGAGAAGGTGATCATGTGTGTCAAATAGTGATAATAACACAGATATAAATGCAAGAATAATGGCCGGAAATTGGAGTTATTACTCAGTATTGCCCCTGTTGAGATCAAAAGCCGTATCAAGTACAACAAAAATAAGAATGTACAAAACAATAACAAGACCGGTGGTGCTGTATGGCTCAGAAGCATGGTGTTTAATGGCAAATGATGAGGAAAATTTGTGTATTTGGGAAAGGAAGGTGCTGAGAAAATATTTGGTCCAATATGTGTAGCAGGATACTGGAGGAGCAGAACAAATGAAGAAGTGGGGCAATTATATGGAGAATTGGACATAGTAACAGAAATAAAAAAAGGAAGATTGAGATGAATGGGACATGTGGAGAGGATGAGTGAGATAAGGGTGGTAAAGAGGTTATATCAGAACACTCCAGCAGGAAGTAGGAGTGTAGGAAGACCAAGGTTATGGTGGATGGACGATGTGAGGGAGGACCTGAGGAAGATGGGTGTCACAAACTGGAGGATACGTGCACATAGAAGAGACGACTGGAAGATGGTCGTGAAGGAGGCCAAGGTTCTACAAGGACTGTAGAGCCATGGAGTAGTAGTGGTAGTAGATCATGTGTATCATCAGCAGGTATGATATGACTTGCGATTTCAAAGGGAGTTTGGAAGTCCGAACACGCGAAACAAATAACAGAGCAAGAAGGATATGCCAAAGAAAGAACAGTTTTCACGGGGCACGAATTATTTTGAAGGAAGTGTTAGTAAAATCCTGCAAAGTCAAGTTGACTCTCTGCAGGTCGTAAAAGCATGTGACGGAGTTGATATATAACGTCACTCGTCATTTACTTCGGCACTAGCCGGACGGGAGTGGTCAGCGTCACGTCAATGGCCACTTTACACCTGGGGCATACCCCTCTCTATCTACTGAGTGGGTCCCACAATCGTTATGGACGCTCTGGAGAGAGAAAAGCCTCTTGTAACGCTGGGAATCGAAACACGATTCCGCGGTCGTCCAGCCCGTGAATAAACACGTTCGTTTTCCTGCGTCATACACAGTGAATGCTTCAAGTGCGTTAGTATGTTAGATGCTGCGTCTTTGCAGATTGCGTATAGAAACAGAAAAGAGAAAGGTGACTGAAAGTACAAAAACAGATATTTTATTGTTCCGCCATTTAATGATTCACAGACTGGGGACATAATTTTTTTTCATGATATTTGTCTGTACAGCCTAATTAAGTTTTGTGTCTTAATATGTGTACCTAACTAATTCTATCTCGCCCAAGAAAGCGAAATATATCACGTGGAAATGAGGAATTCACGTAGAAGCTTCTGCTTTTCTAATTCGATCGAAGGAAAGCGTATGCGCATCTAGAAAATTTCTTTGGGGGGAGGGGCCGGAACCTGAGGCTTTATACAATTTATGTTTGATTTTGAAAACAATGTTATGAAAATCACGTCACTACTTCCAGCCGACATCTAATTAGGTTACAGGGAAAATTAAACTAAATAAAAAAATACATACTCTAAGTTTTTATTATATTGCTCAATATTCCAGTATACTAGTCACCAGCCGATTTCAGTGGCTGATTTAGGCTGAAGCGTAAGTCACGTAAAAGTCTGGTATTATCGTGTCTACAAAATCTGTTGTTTTTTTTTTATTTCGCTTTTGGCGGTATGGGGTTGCGGTCCGGCACTTTTCACTCCCCTTGATTCCGCCAAAGAAGGACAGATCCATATGTCGGATGGGATGTCTTTTTTCATCTGAGGTGACCTTGCATTCATCACTTCGCTATTCTACTTATGGCCCTGGTAATACTTGGATCTGTATTTGAATATATTTATGTGTACAGTGGAGGGGTCATTGCTGTTAACGACTTCCTTTGTGCATTGAACTGTAATTATTTGGTTGGAAGCTGAAGTCAGTATTGTTATGCTACCGACGGCAGGGTTTAATATGGTAACTTGAATGTCTGTCACCGAATAAAATCGCAAGACTCTCATGAATGAATGACGGATTTCAAATACCGAGTCATAGTTTACTGAAGGTAGTATAATGTCAATGTATTTATGTAGACAGAATAAATAAAACCGTACAAACTCCTGTCTTGTTGTATCCGTTGCGGACCCGATGAGGAACGTATCTTAGATTTTTTTTCCCAGGGAGGACGGAGCTCGTAACTCTGGTTAAGACGGGGAGTCGGGCAGGTCGCACACACTCTCAATAATCCCCAAGTATAATATATTGGAGTTTTATTGTGCAAGAGTATGGAGTAATA
>Ga0123354_10020705_pt1 | contig 10350 bp, 8 predicted proteins | sample TergutLab28metaG_2_FD_97872 | JGI IMG/M metagenome (GOLD analysis project Ga0123354, IMG submission 97872) | Labiotermes labralis P4 segment gut microbial communities from Petit-Saut dam, French Guiana - Lab288 P4 | ecosystem: Host-associated > Arthropoda: Insects > Digestive system > Gut ...
TGGTTTGCAGCCAGTCAAGAAATTCCCCGCATTTCACGGAACCCGAAGGTTCATTACCGCACTCACAAGCGTCCGCCACCTGTCTCTATCCTGGGCCAGCCCAATCCAGTCCATACACCCACACCCCACCTCCTGGAGATCTATCCTATTATTATCCACCCATCTACGCCTAGGTCTCCCCAGTGGTATCCTTCGCTCCGGTTTCCCCACCAAGGCCCTATACACCCCCCTCTCCTCACCCACACGCGCCACTTGCCCAGCGCAAGGTTACTTTACGCTACTTCTGATTATTCATTTCTAAATCATTACACCAAATATGTCCATCAGCTGTGTTTAGAAACGTATAAATAAAATAAAGCACAACGATGCAATACAAGTTATGCCCACATGCTTTCAATTCACACGGAAGATTCCTTGGCGATTCTCCTCAAACTTCAAGGTAAATACAGCTATGAAGTTGGGGTCGCTCTTCTGGGACGCTGAGCGGCGTGGGTTGGTATTTTGTTGATGGGGATTCGGGAAAACTCATCCGTCTCAGGTTTTTTTTTCGGTCAAGTATTCCAAGTGTGCTCCTGGACTGCTTGACCGTTCAAGATAGGGCAGATAATATGTCCCGCAACGTTGATAACCAAACACCAACCCATCCACGTACACCGTAGAAAATCCAAGAACACTGAACAGCACAGTTCAAGGTAAACTTTGTGATATTTCCTCAAAAACAGCATGCAAGACCTGTTTAGTTTCACACAGTTATCAATTATTACTCTTATCCATTCTACATAACACAGCACACATAGAAAATGCAGCTGAGCTTTTCCGTCGAATGGGCAGTACCAGTATTTCTGCTCCTTATTCATAAGACTGTTGTATACTGGCCTATTCCCGGTCGAGAGTGATTCGTAGTTTTTGCTCTCGGCAAGAGCGAAGCTCGAACCTCGGTCAGGACACTGAGGTGAGGGTTCCTTAATATAGGAATAACGTAACTCCGTTGCACTGGATACACATATCTTGGAGTTTATTAGATGAGAGTAGTTTGGTTACAATACGGCTAAGACTCGGTAATGGTAATAAGCCCCTGACGACTACCTCGTCGTCTGGTCTGCTCGACGTCTCGGACGGAAGTGTGTGCAATGTCTTCTTGCAGTTACGTGGTAATGCACAATTCACAGGGGGGGGGGGGTGTTCAAGGGCTAATTACCACTCCAGAGTCTCTTATTTCCGAATTTTGAAAGACGTGTGAGCGTGCCTCAGCGCAGTGCCCAGTCATTGAGTGCACTTTGACACGAGCACAGTCTGGTTTAATTTAGTTAGGTCATTAAATAAACATGATATCCTTAGCTTAATCATGAACAATAATTGAAAAGTACAGCATGTACAGCAGTATAGATATACACAGAAAAGAACAATAAAACACAGAACATATCAATTATATGGCTTCTATACAACAAGACGCCTGCTTAAGCCCTCAGCATAAGAACCGGGTATTCTAAGACGTTTCGTATTTCTGCAAACTTCCTCGAGAAAAATGTGGGGACATTACGTTAAATACAACATTACAGCTCCCAACCACATATTTTCCTCTCGTTGTTGACTGCTACTGTCAGTTGACGCTATTCTTAAACTCAGCAATTGACTACGTCCTTAAATAAACCAAGAACAAAATGTGAAGCTCAGACGGTATCAAACATAGACAAATATACAGCTTTCATCTTCAGGTGCGAAGCTGAACGTTATCACGTCCAAATGAAGAAACCACCATCGTCACCGCCTCAAGAATATCAAAAGTGAAATTTCGATTAATCCCGGTCCTTTGCTCCTACGCCAAAATTTGTTGCTCAAAATAAATGTCCATTCTTATCGCACCTAGTTCAAAATTATAGAAAGTTGAAAAAAAAAAAGATCACATCTCAAAGAAATCGCAAATTAATTTCATGGCGTAATTTAGGTCTTCCCTTTAATCTACACAGCATGGTGTAATATTAAAAAACTGTGCCTTCTGTCCCTAGAATATATTTCTGTGTTCCGTATTATTCTTATAATAAATACGACCTGTTGCTTTCCTACATGTTAACCGACTACTGTTTCAAATGCAATACAAACTGGATTCCCCGTAAAACAGTAATTCGGTCAGCGTATATATGTAGACTAATTTCGGACTTTACAAGGTCGAAATGAGGTTAGGCTTTGTACCAAGTGACGACTTGAACGTACTGAGACTAGCTCTCCTGCAAAATACATGCACTTTATGTGTAAATCTTGGTTATTATAGAAAGTCAAGTATGAAGAAAAGCAAAAACGCATTTTCAATTACATGTGTTGCGGTTTAGAGTTTACAGCTCGCACTATTTCCACCACTACCAAAAGTGAAGTCTATTTAACCCTTCTACATCTATAACATCGCTGTCCTTCAAATGAATCGCAGTACCCAAACAAATAAAATGTTATTTATTGGGACAGGAAATGTAAAATCACAACCGGTAAGCACCGCAGTAATTTAAAAGTATTATGCGGAATACAGATAAACTTCTCTTCTTGCACTTTGTCGCGCTGGTAAAATTTCTAATTTTTTTAGTTGTGGCCAGTTTGAACATAACGAAAGGCTTAAGTTAAAAAATGTTTTTATGATTGATTCATGGGCTTCACACACTGCGCTCTGCACTGGACAATATCTGGTTGATAAATTCACAAGTACAAGATGGGCGAAATATACAGCACATGTAACAAAGTTAAGAACACAGACAAAATTACAGACAACCCGAATGGAAGAGTACATTTCGGAGATTTGGGTTTGGTACAGAGGATAATATTATTACAAAGCAAAAATAGAATGTGAAAATACAGGCCGTATACTTCTAACCCTGGTTACGAGTCAGCGGCAGGCCCACAAGAAAACAGCAGGTCTACTAAATTTGAGGGTTTATAAATAGTCGGCATTGATTCACTAGTTGAGCGTCTGTTATGTTCCTGGGAGAACACTGCTCCAAGACGTTACCTATACTTCTGCATAGGTAGACGTAAAAGATAAAAAAGGTAAAGCAAACCTTATACAGGCCTGGACAGTCCCTGCGGATAACAGGAGTTTGGGTTTCCCAGATTTCGAGACAGTTGGCACATGAAAGTGGTAAGATCGTCAGCCGTATGCACGGGCCACCTTTAGGCCCCAGGAAATATTCCTGGTACCCATTTCTGTTCGAGACTGAATCGACCCCAATGCCATACTGCGGATAGGTACATGCACCTGTTGTAAATAACACAACATCCACCCTGCCCTGTGTGTTGCAAGTAACTGATTGTAAAACGCAATGTGACAGGTTTTAAATTGCGTTCGACGCAAAAAAAAATCTGTAAATCTTGTTCTGGTAGATTTTCTGAAGCAGCAAAGATTTCTATCTTCAAGGAAGTTGCATGGTGAAACCCTATTGTGTGCGGAACTCGAATGTCAATCGTGATTAAAGAATAATGTAGGCAGTTCGGACCAACTTTCATCGATTTCCTGTGGAATTCAAGCGAACAGAATGAGACATCTGACGGTACAGCCATTGCCCGAGAGTTTTTTTTGAAAACATTCATCCCTTTGGTTTGCTGGTTTCGAACAGCGTCAAGACTTTCATTCTAGGAAGCAGAACTTTGAAGTTAGAGAGATACGATACAACGTCAAATCTGTATATGGTTAAAACTCGAAAGAAAGAAAAAATATAGTAAGAAGATATTTTGATCTTTCAAACTTAGTTCTTCCTACTTATTACAGAAAGTGAAACGTACTTGTACCATAAACATGACAGGCCATCAGGACTTTCCAACATGAGACGGAAACGTGTCCTAGGAAACGTTACAACGTTGTTATTTAATGTTTCATGATTACTGTTTTATTTTTCAGTAAGGCACCAACATTTGATAAAAAGAAAATTCAACAAATTTCAAATTTATGTTGTGAAAAATACATTACTACAGCATTTGTAGCTACAATTTCATTTTAATCCCCTCTCACAATTCAACAAGGCAGGCAATGTACGTGTAACGTCACATAGCGATACGTTCGCGCAACCACTGTTGCAGTGGAAAATCAATAAGAATTACATGTTCTGAATATGTGTTTGTAGCCTTAGTTATCAATATTTCGACCTAGGAGGGACGAGGTAACGGGGGAATGGAGGACATTGCATAAAGAGTAGCTATATGATTTGTACTCCCCACCCAATATTGTGCGGGTGATAAAATCGAGAATGAGATGGGCTGGGCATGTGGCGCGTATGGGTGAGGAGAGGGGGTGTATAGGGTCTTGCTGGGGAAAACGGAGGGAAAGAGACCACTGGGGAGACCTAGGCATAGATGGGTGGATAATATTAGGACGGATCTTCAGGAGGTGGGATGTTGGTATATGGACTGGATTGGGCTGGCCCAGGATAGAGACAGGTGGCGGACGCTTGTGAGTGCGGTAATGAACCTTCCGGTTCCCGTGAAATGCGGGGAATTTCTTGACTGGCTGCAAACCAGTTAGCTTCTCAAGAAGGACTCTGCACCATGGAGTAAGTAAGTAAGTAAGTAAGCCTTAGGTATCCAGCATGCATAGCGAATGAGCCACATTATCATATGTGACCAATCCGGCTCTACAACAGTTTCCCACATTATCTACAGCACCATTTTCTTTAAAAAAAGTTAGTAAATACGAAATGTGAGTTTTGTTTTATCTACAGTTTTTCTGAAACATTTTTTATTCTACGGAGAATTGAGCGAGATATGATCAAAAACGTATGTTAGTCTTCATGTAACGTACCGGTTATTCTTGTCAGATTTTAATGAAACTTGAACTTTAACCGCGAATTTTCGACAAATAAAGAAATACCAAATTTCATGAAAATCTTTCCAGTGGAAGCCGAGTTGTTCCATGTGGAAGACAGATGGACGGACGGACGGACAGATAGACATGACAAATCTAATAGTCGCTTTTCGCAATCTTGCGAACACGCCCAAAACGCTCATAAGAACAAGCATACAAAAAAACACCCCCGCACGTATTTGAGTCATTATGAGAGGCCAATTAAATCAAACGGTGAAGCATGCAACTCTCTTCTTAGTTTAATGACGTATCATGAATAAGGGTATCCAGAAACTTGGTAAATTTGTCCTTTATTTACACACACATATATTAACACAAATTATCCACAACATAACCGCATACACCTATAGAAAAATCTACCCATTTTATGTGTACAGGTTACCGTACATATTGCCAACGAAATCATATTTCTTACGGAAACAGGAGGCCCGGAAATGCACTAAAATTTTTTTCATGACAGTTTCCACAGACGTTCCAAAAGCCCAGTGATTTAAAACAAAATTAAGTAAGGCTTTCATCGTTCGATTTGGCATTTTCTTCATAATTTTCATGAATACGATCAATTTTGGAAAAGCAAGTAAAAGCAAAACAACAGCAATTAATGCACTAAGGCGTGTTTCTAGATACGTGTACCTTAATGTTTGATCACTGCCGGATGGGAAAGTGTTCCATTTAAGAACGCTGTCAATAGCTAAAGTTACACAGTGTCGGTAATTAATCAAAGAAACGTGAGTTGCGAAAATCGGTGGGACGAAACTGACAGGTAAAGACGGAAGCCAGTCCCAGTGCTAATCTGTCCGACAAAAATCCCACACGGATTGGCCTGGAATCGAGACCGGTCACCAGCGGTGACAGACCGGCTACTATTCACCTATGCCATAGTAGAGCCCTTACTTAACACAAAACAATCGCGGAGTATGTGTGTGTGTGTGTGTGTGTATATATATATATATATATACACATATATTAGGAGGTCGTAGTATGGACTATTCCGAGTAAATAAGTTCATATAAACATGTGTCCAATTTTCAATGGGTGTGAAGATACAGCTGTTTGAAGTTGCCGCATACAGATTAGATTTTTGTCTGTGGGGATGGATGAAAAGCGAATTCTACAAAGAAAAAGTAAACACAAGAGACGAATTGGATGCTCGCATTATGAATAGTGCTGTACACGTACTATTTTCAAGAGGGTTGAAAAGTGCATTGAAGTCGATGGTGGGATTTTGGAACACTTACTTTGAACTGTTGCAATTTATTGAGATAATTTACATAACTAATAAATGCAATCAATACATCATTCTTCTTTCCTTCATACATTTTGTAAGGTTTTTTTATGCGTAACATTCAAACAGCTGTATCTCCACAACACACACACACACACACACACACATACATATATATATATATACTCTACGCTATCCTCGTTTTATTTTTATTCCACAGGAATCAATGGATAATTCTGCAGAATGTTCAATGACGTAGTTTCCACAGAAATCTGAAAAGTCTCGTGTCACTAGCGTCGCTCCTTTCCAGAAAGTTGTAACAATCGCAATTCATATTAGGCACGGGAACAACTTTCTGGCCCGTAATGGCTGGTCTTCGCATTAAGGATCATGAAGTTGCGTCGCTTAGTTAAAAAAAAAGTTTAATGGCAGCAGTAACACGCATGAACAAACTCCATGCCAGTGAACAGAACTTACACGCCGTCAACACAACTTTTATGATGATTAATACATAACCTTACCATTATATTTTCTCCCTCTTTGGCTAGAATCTACACATTTATGTGTCCAGTCCATATGGCTTTTCATTACAAGAGGATATTCAGGAAATACAACAATATCTTTTACTGAAACTCTGTGTGTCTGCAATTCTATAGCATCCAGACGAAGGTACAGCGCGCACGTAATTACTCAGAGTTACTCTTTCTCCACTCTCCTATTTCAAATCAAATTCAAACATCAGAGAATATGTTTCCACCCTTAGGTAAAACATCCACTCATTTGGGCCTAACGGACTACTCTAGGCGCTGAGTTTTCTAATAAATTTATCTGTAGGGCCGAAATGACTCGCTAACTCTTTTACCTGAGGACATTGGCCTATGCCTTCCGTGAAGCACAGCTTTCTCCTGGGGGGGGGTAGGGGGTGCCACAGCCCCCAGTGGGCCAGGGCCTCTTCATTCACGAGGGTTCTAGACCATACTCAACGACAACCACTGTCGGTAGGACTCCTCTGGACGAGTGATCAGCCCGTTGCAGAGACCACTACCTGACAACACACAACACTCAAAGAGACAGACATCCACGCCCCCGGTGGGATTCGAACCCACAATCCCAGCAGGCGAGCGGCCGCAGACCTACGCCTTAGACCGCGCGGCCACCGGGACCGGCGACACACAGCTTTATTCACATTATTTTGAACACGCATCACGGACAAAGTTGAAAGTGTGAATGGTTTCAAGTTTGTGTATTTAACCCACTTTAGAACTCACGTAGGATATTCGTTTGTCACAATTAAGTGAGCTCTCCAACATTTATAATGTTAACACCTTGGCGTATCTAGTACAACTGCCTACTTGCCAGCCACGTTGTTCTGCCCGATCTCTGGCTGTTACATCGTACGTACGATAGCATCAATAGAGTGAACATAACCACGAACGTAGTAGACAAAGGGACTGGTGACATGTATTGTGTTCCAGTTACGAGATAATAGGAATTATAGGCATTTCTACTGTACAGTGCGAGACCGACTGACACAGGTTTAGACTGTTCACACTGAGTACTGGTGTAGTCATAATGTTTGTAATCGGATATATTTGGGAGTGGCATAAAGGGAGAGGACAGATAAAAAAAACGTAGCCTATGACAATTCCGTGGTCATAACCAACAATTACCACTCCCTCCCTTGTTATTTCCTGAATATTCCTCGCCGAAAACTAACATGGAGATAAAACAGATCAGGATAGCAAAAATCTGGTACCGAAACAGAAGCATCATACGCGCTCTTTAAAATCACTGGCTGCAACATCCGGAACATTATCATCGGTAAACACATCTAGAAAGAATTATGGCCCCTACTTTTCTTCAAATGCTTTGATTTATATCCTGTTGCTAGCAAAATGTTATATGAGACAAATAACTATAAAAATTGTTCATGTATTTCTGACAGTAACTTTCATACAGGTGTAATATAGTACACAATCCGACTACGTTAAATTTTTCTGTTACGAAGAAACGTTTGTACAGTGCCACCACATTCATAATCCTCAGCACATACCACTGTATCACACAATATTTGTGGCTATGTTTGTGCTCTACCTACGTGCAACATTTAATCTGCCTAACAATACTGGTTCATTACCTATCGCAATCATGCGAAAAGATTATAAATAGAGACTTCCCGAGATAATATCAACGTGGTGACAATATAAACCTGTCTTTGTTCATAAAATCAAGACAGGCAAAAGATGCGGTCCTCTGTACGCAGATACGAAATTTGTACAGGTATGCTTCTCTTGTCGATGTCGGGGACTTGTTTACCAAAGAGAGAAAGACCTTCTTCATGCCTCATCTTATCAAAATCGGTATGCCATTTGACCCTTATGAAAAGAAACCCCTATCCGAGTTTCATCATATTTTTATAATACTAAAAGAAGCTCATAATTTTTTTACAGTAGGCCAAATTACAACTGGGTTGTTTTACGTAATACGAATATCCAAAAACGAATTGTTATGGTATTCCAGGCCTACTGCGTGTGAACCACACCCTTGGTATCAGTGAGTCATACCACTGGTGTAAGTCACTCGCTTGTTGTGAGTGAGTCGCACCTGTTTGTGGTAGTTATCACTGCTGCTTTGCTCTCTGTGAGGTACGCGCTCAGGAAGACGGAAAATTTGAGCATCCAGCCTGTGTTGGTGACGGCCAATTACATCATAGGCTGACAAGAGTAAGGCATTATCAAAAGTTAAAGTTTCGGTTAGAGACAAGCCGTATCAAAGAACGGTTTTGTCGGATGACCAAAGAATTACAACGAATGTTGCAACGAATAAGCTACTTAAAACTACAGTATTATTTCGCTTTTTATGAAATGGTTTTCAATTTTCCGCACTAAAAATGATGGCGTTCGGGTATGTTTAAAACAGCAACAGAAAACAGACGCAGTAGCTTCAAAAAGTCCCCGGAATTCGCTAGTATACTTTAAAGGAATCACTGCTGTGAATAAAGAATTGTACACTGACATCCTTCGTCTCCTTACGGATACGGTCAGAAGGAAATGCCCCGAAAAAATGAAAACCATCAGTTGGTCTCTCCTCACAACACTGCTCCAGCCAGTCAGTCGGTTTTGGTTAAGGATTTCTTAGCAAAGAGCAATGTAACAACGCTAAAGCATCCCCTCCTCTCCTGGCCTGGTCCAAGTTGATTTTTACCTGCTCCTCCGACTGAAATCAGCACTGAAGAGAGGGCGCAATTTTGACGCTACTGATATTAATAATAATGCGATGGAAGAGCTAAAAACGCTTTCACAAAATGGCTTCCAGAATTTTTACATCACACTTACAGTCGCTGACAGAAGTGTAAACTTTCACGAAAGTGCAATTAAGTGTAGCTCACATGATTGTACCGTTTATTATTTATCAGAAAGTGATTTCGGGAACACTTTGAAGCTACCATGGTATTAGTACAATGGACAGAAAATACGGAAGAGACCGTGGGGTATTGCGTGAATAAGAGTATTGTAGCCCACTATATCACGTATAGATGCAGTATTATTTCAATGAATTTGCCTTCAGAGCAAGTTAAAAATGTGGTATATTAACTGAGTGACAGGTTCGAGTTCCATATGCGCTGTCTTGACAAAGGCTTCATGGTTCATCTCAGGTACGCCACGTAAGTGCTGAGAAAGTAACTGATTCGGGCCATGACTAATTCCAACCAAATACCTTCCAAGCAGGTATTTACATACATCCCTTCAATTCAAAGCCATACACGTTGAGATACTGACAGCGTTCTTAACAAACTGTAAACGAATAATTAAATAAATGCATAAATACATAGGTGTACATAAACTATTTACTGCTAATTTGAATACCATTAATTTTAGTCTCACATGACGGATGATATCATCGTCAAACAAGGCCAAAACGTCGGATCCACTTTCAAATATTACAATATGCCCGAATTCGTTGATGTATTCACACCAAACTAATAACACAAAGAAAGGACAGTTAACGGAATTTCTGATGCTTTATTTATGCAGTTAGCAGGTGCTATGTACTGCAATAACAAATGCGTGGATATATGAAGCACTTACTATGTCAAACACTAATTACCGCAACTTTATGTACGAACTTCCTGTGTCAGCTGTTCCATTCGCAAAGTTTATTTTACGACCAGTTAACTCCCTACTTATTGTTTCCGTGCATATATATATATGAGTGAATATGTAGTTCATATCATTCATTATCACCACTAATTAATACAGAGGCGCAAACAGGTTTTAAATGAACTGAA
>Ga0123354_10020707_pt1 | contig 10349 bp, 6 predicted proteins | sample TergutLab28metaG_2_FD_97872 | JGI IMG/M metagenome (GOLD analysis project Ga0123354, IMG submission 97872) | Labiotermes labralis P4 segment gut microbial communities from Petit-Saut dam, French Guiana - Lab288 P4 | ecosystem: Host-associated > Arthropoda: Insects > Digestive system > Gut ...
TGGAAATCTGTTTGTCATCATTTCTCTGAACCTGTCTGTCACCGTCCTTGGAAATCTGTTTGTCATCATTTCTCTGAACCTGTCTGTCACCGTCCCTGGAAACCCGTTTGTCATCATTTCTCTAAACCTGTCTGTCATCGTCCCTGGAAACCCGTTTGTCATAATTTCTCTAAACCTGTCTGTCACCGTCCCTGGAAACCTGTTTGTCATCATTTTTCTAAACCTGTCTTTCACCGTCCCTGGAAACCCGTTTGTCATCATTTCTCTAAACTTGTCTGTCACCGTCCCTGGAAACCCGGTTGTCGTCTTTTCTCTAAACCTGTCTGTCACCGTCCCTGGAAATCTGTTTGTCATCATTTCTCTAAACCTGCCTGTCACCGTCCCTGGAAATCTGTTTGTCATCATTTCTCTAAACCTGTCTGTCACCGCCCCTGGAAATCTGTTTGTTATCATTTCTCTAAACCTGTCTGTCACCGCCCCTGGAAACCTGTTTGTCATCATTTCTTTAAACCCGTCTGTCACCGTCCCTGGAAACCTGTTTGTCATCATTTCTCTAAACTTGTCTGTCACCGTCCCTGGAAATCTGTTTGTCGTCAGTTCTCTGAACCTGTCTGTCACCGTCCCTGTGTACCTGACTGTCACCATCCCTGTAAACCTAAGGCAGTCCCATTTCAATGTGACCAGTCGCGTAATTTACTATACTTTCATATTGTCTGAGTGTACCTTACGAAGTTTAGTTTGTCTCTTCCTTATGTGTTTTGAAAATACAGTGTACTTAATGCTTTAATCTGTTACGCAGTAATTAACCGGCAGTTAGAATTAAATTTTATCGTATTATTGACTACATAACAAAATTTTAACTGAATTTTAACCGTAACCACAAGTCCTGCAATGCAGATAACAAAGCTAAATTGAGGGTTAGCCAAAAGTTACAGAACAGTCCTCCCAAAGGAATTTCAATTACAGCCCTTTACTTCCGGTGAGATACTGTTACGCTTACACGGTTAAACGACGCTTAATTTTCCGCACATCATAGTCAACAGCTTTGAATTTTCGCTTTTTGCGTTCTTTGTATATCCATTATTGTCATTGCCAAAAACATTGCGTTATTTATGTCAGCAAAGGTCTTCTTTGAGTGAAAGCCGTTGCTACTTCGTCCTGAGAGACACTAGGTTCAAATCTCCACATCCTGGTAGAGATATTTAGTGACTGAACGTAATCTCTTAGTGGGAATTACGGACAGTATGTACGTTTGAATTCGGCCATGACACTATCTCTCCATATTATTACTTATTCACCATTTGTGACAAGCTTGTCCAATCATTCTATACGATAAACCCAGCAGTGAGATACCGTCATTTTACAAGTATAATCAGTCAGTAAATCTGTTCATAAATTTTTAAGTCATAACCAGACGTAAGTGCTGGAAGTTTAGGCCTAAGAATGGAGAGTGTTTAATATGACTGTAAAATTGTATAGGAAAAAAAAAATATATATATATATATCTTTTAACTTAAGATTGGAATCTTTTACGTCGGTGAATGTGAAAGTCTGTGTTGTACGGAATAATATGCCTTGTAGTCTGGTAGATAAATACCAACTTCCGGTTAGAGCATGCTGTTTCCATCTTTTACCTTGTAGGGGGAAACAGGAAGTTGTATCAATAACACTTTTGCTTATTTGCGAGCCTACGTGGGGTCACACCCCTCAAGGCAGCAATCTTCTTGTTGCTGCAGAGTCACAACACGACTAAATTTGTGTCTAAACCCCGGGTACTGGCATGAGTCGTAGTTAATTCAGTTCTGGACAGACGATGCGGTCGTATATGTATTGGAAAAAGTTATAAGCGAGTAAGATTTCCGGTGGGACTCATCCATTTTCTGTAAAAACCCGAAATATTTCCCAACTTAATTACCAATAATCAGGACGTGTCCTTGCTCCCCTTCCTCTTGTCGCCCCACTTAACAGTGACCCTTCTGTGCTGCGATACCTGCTGTTCAAATTTATGGGGGTAAGATTATACAAAGAAAGGTATAATGTTACAAGAACTCTGCTTTCCTATTGTTATTTTTATGTGTGCTTAAAAACTTCTTGGGTTTAAGCAGTTTGAAAGAAGAAAGGAAGAAGTAAGTAAATCAAGAGGAGTGGTAATATATACTAAAGGAAATAAGGAACGTTCTTGCAGGACGGTGCTTCATGTTTGTGTAAACCTAATAACATAAATTAGTTTTAATACTTTCGGTGCACGTTTGTAGAAATATTGTGGTTGGCTTCACCTGGATGAAGGCTGGGCTTGGCAATGTTGATGGCAGTCGTGGATAATTAGTAGGGCAACCCGTCAGCAGCTTGTAGGCCAAATGATAGCTGTAGTGTCGGTATTGGGTGTTTTTCTGGCATTATTTCTTAAATTTTAGTCTTAATGGTTGCTACTCTATTGAATTTCAGCAAAATCTTTCTCGATGGCAGCGGTGGTGAGATTGGGTTATCATTTCCTGTTTGGGCTTACTTGAGAGATCCAAATTCTTCTTCACGAAGATTCACAATTGTATTGCCTACTCGTACTTTCTATAAAATAAAACCTGTTGAGATGTTTTTGTACCAAAAGGATTGTGGAATAATTTGTCCGAATTCTTCATACATAATCTGAATTTGGTTCTGGCTTAAACGCGATTACGTTTTGCCGTATTATGTAACGTACCAACTAGGTGAGATCATCACTACAGGTTTTGGACTTCTGCACCGAGTAGGATAAGTTTGTTCCAGATTTTCCGAAGAACGTTCTGCCTCTATATTCAGGTTAGTTAGATTTGGTTCGGGTGAATGCGAAAATGGCTTGAAGTTAAAAGTGTATGGATTAAGTAGGAAGGTATCAAAGATTCTGGCGAAACAGAGCTGCAAGAAACGGGAATAATTGATTGACCTTGTACAGTACCAGTAGGAATTAATCTTTTCCACTGGCTCGGTGCAAATTCCTTCCCTTAACTGGAGTCCAAGAAACTTAACAAATTCCTTTGCGTACATTTATTTCAGAAGATTCTTTTCAAAAGAGATCAAAACTACATTTTTTAAAATCTCCGTTTGTAAAGACAGGGATGCGTAAGATCGAGATGGCAAGTTCGAATGCATTTCGGCGCGAGTTATCGCGTGAGGTGTTATTCAGGTGTCATGTCCATGTGTGTCCGATCGAGGCGATGGACTTTGATAAATATTCCCTTAAGCAACATAAAAATTCTACATTTACCTTCGCACTCTTCGATTTCTCAGCATCAGTTGCAGCACGTTGACGCCGTCCAAAATTCTCAAGTGCTGCCATTTCATGTTGCATATGAATATTTTTTACAGTGATAGATTTCGGAAAGAAAACAGATATTTAGAAAGTACCTTGAACCCATTCCTTATTTCTGCAATCATCTTCACACGTGTGGTACTTACTTTTTCAGTACCATAACAATATTAGACAAAAATCACAAATTACAAAGCTCCCACTTACGTAATCAACCCGCTGTAACAGTGTTTCAGAACACTTATCAGTCATTTGGTTACCGGTAGTGGAATAGTCACTCAGCCATGTGGTTGACCAGTTTGTTACTCATTGGTATTCAGTCACTGTCTTACGTAAAAGATAAATGTTTGTGTCGTTAATCAGTTCTGCGAGTAGTTTGGTTGGGCTTTTAGCTAGCTAATTAACAGGTTACTTATTTCTTTACTGATATATTTATTCATTTAATTCATTAAAAATGTATATTTTTGGTTGATTGGTTGGTTCCTTTGGTGGGTGAGTGGAAGGTGGTTGGCTAGTTGGTTAATCGGTTAGTTAGTTGGTTAATTAGTTAGTAGGTTAGTTTGTTATTTTTTATTTTATTAATTTAGTCCTTTTCATTTCCTTAATCACTAAATAATTTTATCGGCCCTTTAGCTAGGTAGTAGTCTGGTCACTCGATCAGGCAGTCAGCTAGTCAAAACTATGATTTGGCAATATAAACTATAAAATAACTCTTTCATTGATCACATTTTCATGATCAGACGGAGGATCTGATTCTCTCGCAGGGTAGATAATATGGCATGTGTAGTGCACAGAGTGACACGGAAACAAGATTACATCCTGTCACTTCGGTTTTCCTCTGCTGTATACCATTTCTGTAACATTCTATAATCCTCTGTCATCAGTCGTTGGTACAATAGGACCGTTTGAGGCATAGTATCAAGGGACTCAGTGTCATCCCACCTCCATAAATAAAAAGAAACAACTTTCCATTCAGCAGAATTCGACCGTAAAGTGCAGTCGTGAATGTGTGTTCACAGTCGAGCCGGACGACCATGCAGACTACGTCCGGATACGTCAGCACATATCAACGATTGAGACCACGTCTCCATCACGAAGCTTGCTGCAACAGGGTCTGCAGGGGGGTCCTGGGGGAACGGCTACCTACGCGGGCTACTGCACTCTGCGCAATGGCATGCCTCTTCAAGACCTTAACAACATAGGTAGCAAGCCAAAAATGGTGAGAATAACCTGACGATCTGTATCACGCACTAAGGGCCTCTGTAACTCTTACTAGTTGTGTCAAGTTGTTAGCCATTTATTCCAACAAATATTCATAAGGTTAACAAAGCAAGAATGGTCAGATGAGCAAGGCGTATATCAGACATTGGAGGAATGAGAAATGCGTACAGGCCGTCAGCCTGAAATTCTTGATGGACAGTCAACTTGGGAGATCTACAGGAAAGTGACAGGTTACACAGTAAATGAATTGGTCAAACGTAGAGATCAATTACAGGTTCTTGTGAACATCGTCATTAAGCGTGGGAGATCTAGGGGCAGTGACAGGCTGTTGTGAAGAAAATAATTACCTTTGGGAGATCTAGGGATCAGTGACAGGTTGTGAACATAGTAATTGGCTTTGGGAGATCTAGGGGCAAGTGACAGGTTTTTGTGAATATAGTAATTACCTCTGGGAGATCGAGGGGTCAATGACCGGCTTTTGTGAATATAGTAATTACCTCTGGGAGATCTAGGGGTCAGTGACTGGTTTTTGTGAATAAAGTAATTACCTCTGGGAGATCTAGGGACCAGTGACCGGCTTTTGTGAATACAGTAATTACCTTTGGGTAGATCTAGGGATCAGTGACAGGCTGTTGTGAAGAGAATAATTATCTTTGGGAGATCTAGGGACCAGTGACAGGTTTCTGTGAACAGAGTAATTAACTTCGGAGGCCAAAAAAAGCGTTGAATTTTCTGACCATTTAACGACAGCTGGCTTGGTGCGAAGGAATATGCTCCAGCGATTAGTTAGTAAGTTTCTTTCTTTCTTTCTTTCTTTCTTTCTTTCTTTCTTTGTCAGTTTGTCAGTCAGCTTCTTAGTCACTTGGTTTGTTAATTTGCTTGTGTTTGTTCATTTGTTTGTTGTTTGTTGTTATACATATTATAAAGCTTCTCGTTATGCAGTCTCTGTAGCCTTCTGTTATTCCTCTCCTGTAATCCCAGCATATTTCTGATTAATTGTTCACTTACGCCAAGAATTTGTGTCCTCACTTTACTTTTAATTGTAGTGTTTAGGGTGAAATTTTTCATTATATGTATTCTCTGTCCATCCGCATTAATCATGTAGTTCATTATTTATAAAAGAAAACTTTTGCTAGATTTAAGGTTTTCACAGCGCTGATGTTGAGGATTCTGCTCCCACAAGACCAGGTTCCTAAAGACTTTCTCCTACAGTTCTTTCAATTTTAGGTTATTTCAAAGAATTTGTCTCAGAATTCCGAGAATGGCTTTGCTTTCTTTCCATATTCCGTAATTTTGCGTAAAAGCTATCCTTTAATGGTCAACAACAGATGAAATTTTTGGAAAAAAGATGTCTCGTTACGTGAGGCATGTGACCATACATGTCTGTGTTAATACTGTTGAATTTAGTGTTTAACTTCACCTGAAAGTATTACAATTTCATTATTTAATTTTGTGACTTTTATTCATATATTTCTCTTCTACAGTGGTTTCAAGTTGCACTTCGTCACACCGATGTACAAAGAACAGTAACGTGCTTTGCTACATTTGGCTTGTTTGCTCTGAAATCTGGAAACAGAAGAAAAACACTTGTGAATTTTAAAAAGGCTTATGAACTGTATTTTGGATACAAGTTCTGTGACCATGACAAAAATTGTGGTTCTCATATTTGTTGTCCACCGTGCGTTGTGGATCGTACGGCTTAGCATAATGCACGACACACTGACACTTGCTCTATCCACTGTTTGGAGGGAACCGAACAACATCTCTGACCGATACTTTTGAAGGACTGCTATTTGCGGAAGCCACATATAAAAACAAACGCTGTATCCAGTACCATATCTGCCATCAGTTTTCAGACCGGTGTCACAAAATGACCACATACCTGTACTTGTACATGGAACTTTGGTAGTCATACAGAGTTGGATGTGGATTGCGGAGAAATGGAAGCGTGCCATATGGACCCCGATGGAGAAACTAAAATATGAAATTCAGAAATCCATTAATATTCTAGACTAAACTGAATTGTCTTACATGAGACTTATATCTATCAAAGACAGAAGCCCTGACCGCTTTACGCCTGACATCCACTGCGTAAGGAGCTGCGTACGTAGCTGAACTTGTCTGGACCCTTAGGAGTGGAGAGAAAATTCATTCTCCTCTCTAAAAAAATGATAAAAATATTAAATAAAAGAGGGAACAAATATTTATTTGTTTATTTTTAATTTCATATATTCAAAATTACTCCCGATTGAGGTACTTCAACTACTACAATTTGGTATTACATTTTTACAGCAGGTATCCAAAGTTATAGTCAGTAAACATGACTGAATTCATAAAGTATGACAATTTATGTGTTTATTTTGCGAAAACCGTACCTGCTACATTCTCTTTTGCTTTATTCTGAATCGCAGTACACCAAATATCTTTTAAAAGGGGAAAAAAAATTAAATTAACTTTGTATTGAGAATACGGCGCGATACTTTCTTACAAAACATCACCATAAGATGAGCGTTATAATCATTATGATGAAAAATTCGAAAGTCCGTCCCAGTGGCCGCGCGATCTGAGGCGAGGGTCTGCGGCCGCTCGCCTGCTGAGATTGTGGGTTCGAAACCCTCCGGAGGCATGGATGTTTGTCTGTTATGAGTGATGTGTTTTGTCGGCTAGATATCTCTGCAACGAGCCGATCACTTGCCTAGTTGAGTTCTATTGACTGTGATGCGTTGTTGTGTGTGATCTAGAAACCTCAAGAATGAGGAGGCCCTGGCCCACAGGAAAAATAAGGTCAAAATGAGGACATGTATATGTTACGTATAATACTAGCTATCCCACTGTTTTTCAACCAACTGTCTTTAGATGGCTTCGTTTATCGTCGAAATCCCTCGAGTTATAGCTTTTGGCCACGAGATGTTGAAAGGAGGCACAAGGAGATGATGTAAATTAGGTTTACAGAGAATTAATTAGGGAAGACTAGTTTCGAAACCGCCTGCAGAGACACTCCTTATTTGAGGAAGCAGGAAAACCCTTCAGAATAAATAATTATGTCTTTCTTGGCAAAGTTTCCATTCAAGCGTAAGAGACAGCTCAGACCACGAGATTATTACGTCACATGTTAGGAGTATTGGTGGAAGTTTGAAGCTGAACCAGAAAGGGTTCGGAAGAAAGCAGTCGTGGCTGTACGCAGCGTTTGGAGATGTGGAGGAATAAGACCCCGGGAAACTTCAGTCAGGGTAGGAGGTATGGGGGCGCAATTCGAAACTGGCACTTCTTGAATGCAAGTCAGAAGCTTGATATATATAGGCCTATGTATAGATTCTGTAAATATATATATGTATGTATATATGTATGTGTGTGTACACACACACACACATATATATATATATATATATATATATATATAAAACCTCCCTTTGCGTTACACATAATCAACAAACGAGTACGAAATGTAACTCGTTAAATACTAAAGGTAGCTAATCCTGTGTGGCAGTCGTGTATAATAGAGGGCAATATAAACAGCTTTATGGCACACAGATGTTTTATTACAGTCGCTCTTCATTGGCAACAAAAAGAAGGCCCGCTAGAAATGTGTCACCTGCAAATATAAAAATTACAACGTTCTTCTGCAACATATCACTGCCAAAAATGTATAAGAATTTCTCACCTTCCATCCATGCTACATGTCTCATCCACCTCAGTCTTTTTATTTGAATTTCCTGGTAATATTTAGTGACGGGTGAAAATAATAGAGCTCCTCCATCAACTTCCTCTAGCACCCTCTAACTCTGTCCCTCTTAGGACAAAATATTATACTCAGCACCCAATTTTCCTAAACCTTCAGTGTATATTGTGTCCCTAATTTGTGAGGCCAAGATTCACACCCATACGTATCAGAAAGCATAATTTTATGTCTGTGTGTTCGACCTTTACGTTTTTAGATAACAGACGGAAAGACAAATGATTCTTCACCTTAATGTAGCAAGCAATCCCCAAGTGTAATCTTTTCTTAATTTCTTCTTGAATAATCAAAGCTTGTATGTTCCGTTAGATTTCAGTACATTTGGTTGTCGTGGGTTACTATAGCACCATTTTTCAAAACGTAAATTTAAATACAGTAAATAAAGCAATTTTTCATAACATTCTGTAAATAGGTTTCGTTTGAAACACCTTAGAAATGAGTTGATTGGTTTAATTTACGTAGAAGGCTTAGAATACTATATAAACATATGCTCCTAAGAGAAACATGGATGGAGTCTGTACTTAGTCCTAACTGACGAATGTAAAATATCTTTGAAAATGGGCAAAACGAATGAATAATTACTAAAGTCAAAAATCACCACAACGCTGAAGAGCTTGAAGTGAAACATGTGTTGTGATTATAACAAATAATTTGGCTCGCTGTTTGAAAGCTCTTGAAACAGATAACATATTCAGACGGCATACCGTTTGCGTTTTCTTTCCCATAAAGCAATGGAATCAAACCAGTGTTACACCCACTTGTCTAGCTGCCAGTGCACTACTGTTGCTGCCTGCGTGCTTTCACTATACAAAAATCAATACTGGGAGTCCAGGCTCCAGGCATTCTCCTCTCCAATACAGTGAGAGGGAGAGAGAGAGAGAGAGAGAGAGTTGTAGTGACGTGGAGAGCTCCAGGGGTTGGCCCTTGAGCTTCCACCTTCCCCTCACCCGAAGCCACATCTCGTCACTGCGGCATCCAAACCACAAAGTACGTAATACCGCGTCATACAAAGGAGACCTGGGCGTGGGAGTCGAACTGCATGCCCATGTTAGTAGTATCCTGTTCAAATCTCCAGATTCAACGCAGTCTAAATGTGACTACATTAAAAATAATTGTGTCAGCTTGCTTTCGCGTCGAATGTCGAAACGTAGTAACAAATGTATCGAGCTGGAATAGGAATAATAAAAGTCAAGTTGATGTCCGGTTTTTGAACTCAAAAATATTTTCTGCACAGTCTCCTTTGTGTTTATCTGTCTTTACTCTTAATCGCGTAACTCGTTACCTCTATTAGGTTGGATTAAAAGGTAATTCTTCACCATATTTCACATACTACAGAATTGCCACTTTAAAATATGAGACAATAAAAATATATATAATAAAGAGATTATCTTGCAATTTGTTACATATACGTTCGACTCGAGTCCTAAAATTTTGGAAGATCTTCAGTTCAAAGTTAGCTTAGTTATTGTTTTATTGCATTTAATTTTATGTGTGATTAGAGTTACATATTTATTTTTATTCCTGTACCTATATACATGTGGACCAGGTCAGTCGATATAGCGACTGAGCTACGGGTTGGACGATCCAGGATCGAATCCCGGTGAGGACGAGATTTTTCGCCTCTCCAGACCGGCCCTGGGGCCCACCCAGCCTCCTGTAAAATGAGTACCGGGTATTTCCCGTGGGTAAAGTGCGGCGCGGCATGCTGCTAAACACTCACCCCCTTCTAGTGCCGCAGTCATGGAATAGTAGAGCTATACCTCTACCCACCCTCTGGGCCACATCTGACCTGTAACGGGAAAACTTTACTTTTTACCTATACACATTAACTTACTAGCCCCCTCTTTCTTTCGTGATACTTAGGTACTGATCGAACATATGTCGAAAGCGTATTATTTTTAGATAAGTAAACTTCATAAAATGTAGTAATTTAAAACTTCTAAGCGTATTTTATCATAATAATAGTAATAATAATAATAATAATAACAAAGCAAATTGCATGTAGGAAGCACATTTGACAACGACATTAAAGAACTGGACCCGAGAAAAGCATATAAGTATTTAGGTATAGAAGAGAGTTTTGATATACAGCATAAGAATGAGAAAGAA
>Ga0123354_10020708_pt1 | contig 10349 bp, 9 predicted proteins | sample TergutLab28metaG_2_FD_97872 | JGI IMG/M metagenome (GOLD analysis project Ga0123354, IMG submission 97872) | Labiotermes labralis P4 segment gut microbial communities from Petit-Saut dam, French Guiana - Lab288 P4 | ecosystem: Host-associated > Arthropoda: Insects > Digestive system > Gut ...
ATTTTCTTATTTGGGAAGCTGGTATAAAATATCCTTAAATAAGTATTTTGAAATGAGTTGAATAATGAATCTACATCTGTATATTTATTATTATCAAAGATACTGTCCCAGGATTCATAACTTCATCTTATTTTAAATTCCTCTATTGAGTGTTTGTTGTGTTTCTGATAGTATACGTCTGATGATTTTGTTGTTGCATATTTACATCATTTATTTTTAGTAACTGAGCATCATGATCAGATAGCCCATTATGTAAGGGAAAAACAGTATAATTTGTAAATTTGTAGGTGTCAATGAATATATTGTTTATAGTCGTGCTAGATTGATGTTGGGATCTAGTGGGGAAATGTACTATAGCAAATAGATTATAGGAAAGTAATACTGCATCTAATTGCCTCTTTTTCTTTCACTATCTGAAAGATAATCTATGTACCACAACTATTAACAAGTTACAAAACATATAAGACACTTTTATTTGTAATAATGAGAAAAATACAAGTAATTCATAGTTGAAAAGCATGTTTAATATGTTAATATGTTATTTCTATGTATGTACATAGTTTTTATTTCAACCAACAATGCACTATATATATAACATATATTGTGCATTGTTGGTTGAAATAAAAACTATGTTCAATATGATTTAAAACATTTACAAAAAGCAGATAACACATATGAAATTCTGGCTTTAACAGCCCACACAACTACATCTTATAAAGTGGTAGTGGCAGCATAATTACTGCAGTTTGATTTCTTGAATTTATTTACATAACATATAAATTCATTTAATTAATTTCTTGAATGTAATGATTTATTTATATTTCTCCTTATTCATCTATTTCCTTAATTAATTTAGAATATTTACACATTTCATTTTTTCTTTTATTACATTAACCATCTCAATTTACTTATTTACTTGAATTAATTTACTTGGTTACTTTATTTCAGTAATTTATATAATTTATGTAATTCATTATATTATTCATTACCTTTTATTTATTTAATATCTTTATTTATTTATATGTAAAATTTAACTTACTTATTTCACTTCTGGAATTACTCACTAATATATTTAGGTTCAGTTACATTATGTAATTCATTTATTTTATTTATTTCATTCATTTATTTAATTATTTAATTAAAACACTTCGTTACTTCAACTAACTGCTTTCAACATATTTATTCATTTAACATTTATTCGTTTAATTTCTTTATTAAATTTAATTATTTATGTTACTGATTTATTCATTTTTCCAATTAATTAAATTTAATTAAATCAGTTCATTTATTTAATTCATTTATTTCTTCATATTTACATATTCAACTTATTTATTCATTTGTTCAATTTAATTATTTATGTTACCGATTTATCTGTTCACTTTAATTACTTATATTTGTTAATTTCAACTATTTTATACAAGTAATTTAATTAATTTATGGATTTTTTGAGACACAACAGCCCAGCTCAGGCCTAGGCTGCCTCAAGGTCAATTTATTTAAGTTAGATAAGGTTAGGTACGTTAAAGTTACAGTGAACAAGTCGCAGCATGGTCCAGCCAAAACTAAAATCCTATTGCCCCACCCTCCCCTACATATAATCCATACAGGGTTTTGGTCAGTACCACAGAAAATGAACCTAAAATTCAAAGAGATCTTATATCAAGACACCTTAAACTGAGTCTCTACTGTATTTTAACACCAGTTTGTAAATTAATATCACAGCTAGAGGCACCAACCTTCTTTGATCTCCACTGCTTCCACTTGAACTTGTTTTTGTAAGTGGTCGACTGTTGTCAGGTGGCAAATGCCTTCCAAGTGCCACAAAATACCTTTGAGCGATCATCAACCTCTGCCTCAGCCTGCAAGCTGAGAGGGTACTGCTAGCAGCTTCATTGCATAGAATTTTCTGTTCATAGTTGAGGGATCTGACGCAAGACTGCAACTGTTCCACAGCTGAAACAATTAATTGATGGATTTAAATCATCAACTTTGTGGGGACTGTACTCTTCTGCCATGTAGCAAAATAACACATTCAACAACTGACACCGGTGCTGCTGCCACCACAATTATTGAAACAATTCAGATTATGAAAATGGTAAGGTGAAGTTTTTCGCTGTGTATAATTAAGCACCACAGCATGCAGGCATATGGAACAGTGGAGGCACAGCACCACACATTCTAAACCAGACACTAGATACAGGTGAGTGTTCAGGTTCTTGTCCTGGCCCTTTACCCATAAGGAAAGCACCCCAGGAACCAATGGAGTAGACGGTTGGGCAGGCCCCAAAGCCAGTCTGGATACTTTACAAAAATCCTTTCCCATGCCAGGCATCAAACCCTGATTTCTCTCTCGGTCATCCAGAATGTTTCCTAGTCACCTCAGTGACTGAAACATACTTGAAACCATGGCATTAAGGCAATCTCCAACGTTATGTCCTTAATTACAAGTTGAATGAAACTCATTCAGTATTCAAAACTCATTATGCACACAAACAACCTCTCCCAACCCAAACCCCTCCACACAAACTAAAAGTTATGCAAGCAGACCATGTTTCAGTTCTAAAATTCATGCACACTGCCAGCTGCCTCATCTAATCTGAATATCTGTCACAGGTAAAGTTGCTTTCATGAACTTACATGGCTGAGGTCCCCATACCCAGCTGTCTATTTGTTGTTGTGAGGGTGCTGGGTCAGCAGATTTAACCTCAACTCGGGCTGCCTCTTCACGATCAAGTCGCTGGCAAGGGTTACAATTGCAGCCAGTCTGAGGTCCACAGATTCCATCACAACACGGGCATGTGAGAACTCGCAGGCCACAATAATAATGACCACTCTCACCTAATAAACAATAACATCTTAAAGTTTAACAACAGTTTAAGACTGTAGAGTTGTGATTTACATGGAACAACACACCTAATCACCTACAAATACATTATATTGCAGAAAAGCATAATTTTATAGTGCTTTATTGAAAACTAACAAAACCTAAAACATCTCAAATAAAATCTATAATCTTAACAGAATTTAAATTTTAAATCACATATATGACATTTCATACAGTACCTTGTCTTTTGAAAGTCTTATAAGATTTGCTTTGGGACTGAGGTTGAGTAGGGAACTAAATCAATTTTGACACTTGAGGTAGTGATGGTGACTATGAAGATTACTGTCTGCTGCAATGTGACACCATGTCATTTGGTACTCAGTTACCAAAATTTCAGAGGAACCAGTTGCCTCAAGCGCTGTCTTTTACTTTTCTATCCAGAAGCAGGTGGCAGCACATTCCTCCAAAATGTGAGTAAACAGCTACCTGACCAAAAAGAATCACATGCAGAAGGCAACAATTTTCAAAACTATGTTCACCCAACAACTTTTCATGTTGGCCCACACACACACACAATCGAAGGTCACTTAAAATCAGAGAAGTTTCATGCATGAAACATGTGACAACATTTTGATCATAACAACATTTTGTATGAATAAGATAAGAACTACTCACATTCTGGATGAATTCAAAGACCAAAATTACTGAATATGACTGAAGAAGAATGATTAAATTGTAGTATCTCATTTTTTAAGAATACCACACAGAACACAAGTTACCTTTGTGAGCTGTAATACCAACAGAATTCAGTAAACCATCACTAAAAGAGCCTGTTAGTTCACCATCCTTCACCATCTCATTCCATAACTGTGCAAGTCCATCTGTGCTCAGTGCTTGTTGCAAATCTGTCTTCAACCATTTGCCATCTAGGCGGCTATGCATGCGTACAACAATGTCAAGTTGCCCACTCATAACGAAACTTGGCTTTCACAGTTGGTAGTTAATGTACTACTATCGAATCTGAAAAACGAGTAAATCTCACACTACTCACAAAGATGAACATTTACAATATATGGCAGTATAATCTGAGGTTCTCACAGCAGTGAATTTAAAATATCATGGTCTAGAGGGATGTGACACCTGTGTCCTCCATCTTCAGGGTGGAAGATGGAGACAATAGGCTCCTACACAACATTCATAGCTCTCTCTCTCAAACTTCATGGTGTAACATGCTATACAACTGAGATCTTAAGATGTGGCAGAATCGATAAACCTTACGACAAATATCTTGAATCTTGAAGTACTAAGACACTCTTGACTCAGCTGTGTTTAAAATGTTTTACTTTCTGGAAGCCACTTTGTGACACCCTTCAGAGCCAATTTAACTGCCAATAGAAACCACAGTCCTACAACCTGTCCTTCAGCTATCAAAAACAAAAATCATACAATAAAAAATTAGAAGATCATGGTTGGTGGAGTAGCACCACATTACCACATTCAGCAAGCTTCCATTGTGTAATTTATGACTCATGTCCCAAGACATCACTGTGCAGGAGCACTTAGTTTTAGACTCTTCACACCTTCAACCTAGCAAATGGCAGCATCAAGTTCCTCTTACTAATTCAGAACCACCTACCTGACAATACTGTGTTACAACGAAGACAATGCGAATCTTGTAACTCAGAGTGAATCAAATTACCTCATTAATGTTATCATTCGTTAACCTGATTTCTTCAATGAACAGTGAGGTCTATAATTACCTTCTCAAGACAAAGTTTTAATTGAAATCAAAACTCTCACGATCATTACATCATTTTTGAGCATGAAACTAAGAAATCCAATCACAGATGGCTGCTGTTGTGAATATATAAGCTAGAACTAGCACGCTGATGTTCTATACAGTTTGAATCCCACTTTGGCACAAATGTGTGCATGGTATTTTGCCAGTCCTCATTTTCATATTTTCAAGCTGCAGCTGTTCCAAATTCATGATAACATCTTCAGCTAAAGAACACTACACAACAAAATGTCACACATAACATGAAAGTTAAGGAAAGTGTGAGATGCATCTATATTTAACACAGCATCTTCTTAACACATGTCACATTTATCTACAAACCCAAGATTTCACCAAACTCTCCAGAGTACATCCAATTATCATCAGTCATCAACTTATGGTTTAAACAACAATCAGGAACCATGTGTTCCGGACCAATTAACATGTCAAATTGAGAACCTTCAGTAAGGGATACTGGGAACAGAATTGCTTCCAGGCAGTGCCTAGATGTAACATACCAAAACTTGAGGTTATTCATTTCAGACAAATGTCTTAACATGAAATTATACGCACATAATGTTACCTACAAAGCAGATACGGGTTGATAAGAGTGGATCTTTATTACTCATATCACGTATTTAATCCGAAGCAAACAAGCATCACGCATTCATTTATGCAAGTACCAAAACTGACAACAACCCATCAATAACGTGAACAGATCAAACCTGCCCACACAATCGATAATCACACGGCTGAGAAATGACACTTGATCCATGACTTCTACTCGCCGGTTCTCGTTTTGTATCCAGGGACATACACAAGATGTCTCTTCGTCTGCCATGTTTATTTGCAACGCAAGTTAATTAATGTGAGGTTATGTGATATTGAAAACATTTTTGTACTAGAATAGATTTTTAAAATGTATCAGAAGAAAAGTATACCTTTGGGACCCCATATGCCTGTAGCGGCCAATTTTCTATCCAAATTGACACCAGATATAAGAAGAAATGTTTTCAGACATATGTTACAGCGTGAGTATAAATGTATCTCCTAGGTTCGTGTGTATTGTGTTCGAAGAATTTACCGTGAAACACGAAGACGATAGTTGTGGTTCAGTTATAAGCTGATCTGCAGGTCATTCACCTATTAAACGAACTGCGTTAGTGACTTCAGCAATTTAGCACCCTACATAACGGCGCTTTATTATTAGTTCGCTATATACCATCGTATGGCAGGACAGTTGTTAAATGATGGATTAAAAAGTAATTTTAAGATACTATTACATATTGGTTGGAAGAAGTTGGGAAAGCCATTGAAACCCCATTGTGAGTGGCTATCATATGAATCAAAATGAAAATACAGGTCCTCCCATCTCAGAGTACAGTGAAGATGGAAGCAGCAGATTCCTCCGAAATGTTGGTGTCATACACTGTGTTCTAACCCAGAAAATAATGGTAATTTTTATCAATTGTTGCTGACCCTTTGCATGGATCCTTAATATGTGGTTTGTAAAATAGAATAAAGAAATGGCTTAGAGGATGCTTGTTGGTTTCTTTTTATGTACTATTAGTATTAGTATTTCTTGACAATTCAAGAATCCATTTCGGGTAATACAACCATTGAATATAGAACATGGCCAAAGCATATATTGTTCTGAAAGTTAGAAATAGAACAAGTCATAAGATTCAATCAACATGAACATTACATTAGTCCCATATATAAGCCTTCAGAGCAGATATTCTTGTAAATCTGAAACCTAAATCAATTCAACGTATGTAGATTCAGTCATCAGTCAGGGTTTACAGTAAGATATAATCAAGTGATTGTGAAACCTTGATTACAAATATGTTGGTCAACAATACAACAATTCTGATAAAAAAAAAGGGGTTAAGTTTGATATAAAAAATACCTCTAAATAGATGTGTATCTTTTTAAATTTAATTTAGACAATATATCTGATCATTAAATATGATTATATGTAGAACTTAACATCATATTCTATAATTAACGTTAATTTTTCTTGTGATTAAAATATTTGGCTAATGTATAAAATGAACGCATTTGTAGGAAATTATTAAGAGCTGTATTAAATTGCTTAACATTATTTGATACTGGTAAGACATAAACAGACTCAGGCCTTTTATTTTAATTTGCATTAACAGAATTTTAAAGTATTTATGAAAACAATAATTACATCTGTCAGGTCTATGTGTGCTCAGTTTTGGTTATTGCAGGTTTAATGCTTAAATTTCAGTGGCAGTCCGTTCACTGGAAGGAAAAGAAATACCTGAAGGAGCACTAGATAGTATTCAGGGACAAGGTGGATCATTGTCAGAACTCTATGAATCATATGCTGGTTTACTTGCCGTAATTCAGTCATTTCTAAGGGTACCACAAGGATCAGTTAATTCTGATCATTTGAAAGAGGACTTAAAGGAAATCAAGTAAGTTACAAAGTGTGAGGATTGCTTGTTCTTACAATGGTGAATAGTGAGTTGATGGTCTTCTCAGATAGTATACCCTGAATGTGGAGGCAGCAGGTTCCTCTGAAATGCATGTACTTATGTGCCACACTGTATAATGTCATATCCAAAAAGATAAATCTTATAAGCAGTTAAATTTTGGGCCCTGTACAATAGACACCTACTGAGTTGAGCCCAGTAGAAAGAGCTGTTCTCTGTAACTGGCCCATTGAATAGCTGCCTTCAAACTCTTTTACCTGATGGACACAGATCAAATAGGAAACTGTTTTTTTTTAAATGTTAAGTGACTGACGAAGTTCAGAAACTAATTAAACTATGTGTAATGTACCACCAGCAAACCCCTTTAGAACAGTGTCTGAATTTTGAGGAAACACAAAAAAGTGTTGCTTTGACATTTTAGCCAACTTACAATGTGTGAATAGGTAGAGGTGCCCCATTGCACACCATGAAGGCACAGTATAGGTATGGCTCCACTCATTAATCTCAGCAATACATTGAGATGGGTAATACACACAGCTTTTGTTATACAACTTTTAAAATTCCCCCAAAAATTCAGTCCCAGACATGCTGCTGGACACTGATGCCAGTCCTGTATGAAGTGTCATGAACCAACCATTCATACTAGGCTGTCATAAATATTTAATGTTCAGAGCAAACATTTTGAATGGGTGGTTCAAGAGAGTATTGTTGTATACAGCTTCTTAGGAAAAGTGAATTGTGATACAAAGGATAATTTCAGTGACATATTTGCTGCATTGGAAAGTGTCTGATTTATGTGCCATTCATTTAGATTCCCTGAAGAATGTCAAATAGACCTCATAAGTGTACTGTATGGACCAAAACGACTGGCCTTGGATGAGAATATTTGCCAGGACAGTTTCTACTTGAAATTAGAAAAGTTGCAGTGGAGAGTTGTCATAACCATTTCATCAAGGTAAGGTCCTAGCATTTACTTTATCTTAGGATGTAAAAAGTAGTTTCCATTTATGTATTAACCCCATAAAGCACAGTCATTATTATGTGTACCATCTGCTTAAACTTTAAAAAGCTTTCATTCTGTGCATGCATGTGCACACACATACACACACAGTGTATTAATGTACTTTGTGTGATTCTGATAGTAATCCCCCATTACTTTCCTAAATAGTAGTAACTGGTTAGTAAGGGCAATGTAAATACAGTTTCTGTGACATAGGTACTGAACTTTTAATTATTATTGACATGAATTTCAGGCCTCACTGAGTTTGCACCTTTGAAGTGTATTGGTGTGCATGTGTGTCAACAAACTTACTGTTCACAAAGTACCAACCCACCATTTCAGCAACATTTTGCTTGAAATGAAGATGAATAAGTAATAGAATTTGTAAACAAATAAACAGTCACAAACTTGTGACGTTCATACACTTACAAATGAAACACAGTTATCTCTCTGCCCATGAAACTTACGGATTGGTGGCCACCCAATTGGTTAGTATTTTATAAACATGATTTTGTTTTCCAGTGTTTTATCAAGAGTTCTGGAACCCAGCATATTGTTTGATATGACCTTCAGTAATGGTGAGAAGAAAATATTTGAAGTGTCCATTTCAAAATTCCATCAAATAAGATACAGTGTAGCATCAGTCCTGAAAGAAATGGGTTTAATGGAAAAGAAGAAGGTTTTCAAAATCAATGTGTAACACAGTGAAACATCTTGTACTGGATAGCTAAATCACAGTTTGGTAGCACTTGGCAAAATGTGTTGTTTCAGGTTTAATGCGTGTGCTCATGAAAATATGTAATTTACAACAAATAAGAACTTTTCTGTCTCTAGTGTATTGCATTTGCATCCCATATATGAGAAAATAGGGTCCAATGTAGCAGTGAAAGGTTAAATTCACACCAAATTGCAAAACGATTCATATAAAATGTACCCCTCTCAATTAGTGGTACAATTTTGTTAGTTTTATATGACAGTTCTTTTGAACAGCTATATTAAATCTCTGCAGGCTCTGTGGTTCTTTTAATCTTGCAACATTTTAAGTATCCCAAGCCATATAGCACTTAAAACCAATGTGCAAATTATTATTTACTGCACTCTAAGACACCACCAGGCAGGAATCCAGAATTAATAACTTCGACAAACGTTATTAATTAAGCCTGTATAAGCAGTGTTACAGTATACTCCTGAAGTGAGTCTTGCCACAATCAGGCACTTTCCAAGGGCATGCAACACCAGTGTGTAGTCTCGTGTCAATCAGAGATTGATTGAAACTTCTGTGACAAATACAACGAACTGAACAAATTTACTTGAGTAATAAGTATGACATAGAGGGTGACTGGCTATAGACTTCACCCTTTAAAGTCCACTGGTAACTATATATACCACCTGCTGTAACATTAAAAAACCCTCTGCATTTTACCAGTGTAGCATATTTATGTATTCTGTATGATTGTCACAAAAAAAGGTGATTTATTTTGCTAGACAGCATTTCCATATTGTCTTTGTAATGTAGGCAGATATTATGTTGATGGGATCAGTATTCTGAACTGAGTTGGGTGACATTTGTACTCCATTGGTTAAAACGTGCGTGAAAATCCCCAGCACGCAGAAGATATAAGATGGTCAGCTTAAAAAATGTCTGTATATATAACAGCAACCAGTATACAAGTTCTACAAACTACAATATTTAACTGGCTCAAAGTTTGAACACCCTTCCACCTTGCCTGCAAGATAGTGTCCCCCCTCCAGTCATCCAATGAAGAGTCGACTGTGTGTTCTCCAGAGCCGGTTTGCACGTGCTGAACAGAGAAATCTCTGCCACTGCCTGGAATCGGACCTTGCCAATAACTACGCCCGGACCTTGCCAATAACTGCATTGACATTCAGCCAGAAATTGTTTGAAAATGGAATCTTAATTTCACACTGAACTTCCATTGTCACTGCAGTTGGAATCATTCCAGCATTTGTCAAGATCCTATGTTTGAAATAAAAATTAAAATCCAACATTTCGGGGACAAGATCAGTTCCCAACCTCAAGCAAAACACTAAAGCAAACACCTTACTTAATTACTTACTTACCCCTTGGCTTTATTGCCCTCTGTGAGCCTCGGCCTCCTTAACCTTTTGATGCCTAATGTCTACTATAGTGGTCGTACCGCACCGCTAACCTCCAAAGTTGCATTTTATATATTTATTCTACAAATATAGGTACTGAATATTTTAAACATGGTATATACTCTCCGTTTTTTCCTCTTCAAAATGCAGTTTGTTTCATAATTCTAA
>Ga0123354_10020710_pt1 | contig 10349 bp, 7 predicted proteins | sample TergutLab28metaG_2_FD_97872 | JGI IMG/M metagenome (GOLD analysis project Ga0123354, IMG submission 97872) | Labiotermes labralis P4 segment gut microbial communities from Petit-Saut dam, French Guiana - Lab288 P4 | ecosystem: Host-associated > Arthropoda: Insects > Digestive system > Gut ...
ACAGGAACCAAATACATTAGAATTATGAAACAAACTGCATTTTGAAGAGAAAAAGACGGAGAGTATATCCCATGTTTAAAATATTCAGTACCTATATTTGTTGAATAAATATATAAAATGCAACTTTAGAGGTTGGCGGTGCGGTACGACCACTATAGTTGACATTAAGTGTCTAAAGGTTAAAGCACAGTGGTTACTACACCCACCACCTGCATTTACAGTAAAATCTCTGCATTCTCCACACAGCATGAACTGGTTGGTCTCTGTAACTGACAGAATGTTTTCTGTGAGATACATTCTGAAGTATAAATTAGATGAATATCAGATTGGGTACTGGTTAAGTTACTTTATTCATTAAGCAGTTGCCTGATTAAAAAAAAAGGGGGGGGGGGGTCTGACTCAACCATGGATTATGCTGCCACTAAGCAGAGGAATTGCTTAATGTCTTCCATATTTTCTCTGCATTAGACGATCATTAATGAGCCCACCACAGCGAATTTACAGTCAGTCTGTATACAGGAGATAACAGTAATATGTAATGGCAACACATGCAAACTGACTGTAAGTGCATTTTGTTGTACTCATTAATGAGGCGAACAGCACTCAACATTCCGGTGCTCGTGATATGATTTGGATAAACGTATTTTTTTGCAGAACATACAGTTCTAACTAAAATTTATGAAAGCAGACACAAACACAGGGGGGGGGGGGAATTACCACAAAGCAGAAAGATGCAAGTCTGATACAAATATCAATTTAAAAACTTCAGTAAATGCAGTGGTTCCCAAACTTTAAATTGTAGCGTCCCCGGAGCCAGCAAAGACTTAATAAAACCCACACTGTCTTTCTTAACTTCACATGTACGTGTGCTCATGCAGGGAACATTTTTATCAGTTCGTCATTTCAAAGATTTAATTTACATGTTTCATTTTATACAAACCATTCTTCTATTTGTTGAAAACATGTTGACAGCTGCTACCACAGAATGTTCTACGTGCCATGCAAAGAGCAACCAATTCCAAAAATACACATAATATGGCAGTACCTTGTGAATGGAAAGTGCCTGGATTGCAGTCTAGGAAACGTTTTGAGAAATGAACCAGAACTCTCTCTCTTTCCTGGGTCTCTCCTGTGAGACTGAACTGTTTGAGAAATTTACGCAGCGCTATATCGAGGGTGTCACCTTCAAACCTAAAGTACTTGAGGTACTCTTCAGCCACAACACGGCTGAAGTCGTTGCTGTAGAAAAATAAGACAAATATTAATTACACAATTTATAAAAGCTTAATTAGGCCACATTACAAGTGACAGTCAGAAAATAAGTGTGCATGGTGTATAATTTCATAAAGAACCTACAAGGACTGTATCAGGGGAATATGTTGTGAAGCAATAATCATGTTTCCAGTGCTGAAGCAAAATCTTTGAGGTCATAAATTTAAATATGATCACAAAGTAGAAACAGTTGATATGATGACTGATAACACAGGATATGAACTGCTACAAGCAGCAAACAGAAAACCTCACCCCACAATGCACATAATGTCTCAAAAGTAGTGGAAAAATTGTAGGAACACAGGACAATTAAATTAATTAATTAACCACTCTTATCAGGAATGTAAGTAATAACCCAAAATATATGTGCTTACTTTATAACTGGCCAACATAGGTAAACTGTAATGACACATCATCAGAAGCACAAGTGTGACAGGAAGCACCTAATTTTAATCCTTATTCTATGATGGCTTTTTCACATCAGCCACTTGGTTGTGTTTGCTGTACATTGCAGATATTTTTGGAGATACTTTTTGTTTCTACAATCTTAATACTTTCATTCTGGGCTCTCAGCAAGAGGTGTGCATTGTATGGCAGGTCAGTGTGCTTATTAGAGGTAAACTGGCGTAATTTTTACAGGTATGACCGTGATGACTACTATCTTCTGAGGGTGTTATAGCATGTAGTTTTCTTTTTTGGCAATGGAGACAGGAGATTCCTTGCAAATGCTGGTACCTATCTTTCAAATTGTGGCATCACAATCAAATTATGACACTAATGTTCATTATTGCGTTCACAGGAGCCTGCCATTTTGACTATTCCATCTTTTACTAATATATAATAATCAACCATCAAATGCACAATCTTTGTTCTTACACAGGTATATTACATCAAAACATTAAGGACTGTTTGTATATACTACCACGTAACATTCCAATATTTTGCACATTCTAAATGGATTTTTACAATAGTTCACTGAGATCCCATGGAATCATTTAAAAAACAAATCCAAAAAACAATACACAAATGTAACAAAGTAACAGATGAAAACCTACAAAAACACCTAATACAAATAAAACCCATGGCACCAAAACATAATGCCTTGATCAAAAAATAAATGCACTATTGAACAAAATCCACTTAGAATGTGCAAAATATTGGAATGTTACGTGGCAGTATATCGAACAGCTATTAATGCACAATTAGACAAAATGATGGACTACATTGAGAATTCTTACATGCTTTGATCCCTATTGGGATCATCATCAAGGAGCATGTAAACCAAATGATCTTGCACATGATGTAACGATGATAGGAAATGACGACTTATAAAAATGTTTCATACAAGATCAATTGGTGTATGTGATCCCTGATGATGATGATCCCAATAGGGATCAAAACATGTAAGAGTCCTTAACTCTTTGATGTAACATAACAGTGTAAATACAAAGACTATGCATTTGTTGGTTGATTATTACAGATTGGACTACAAAAATGCATGAAATAACATAAATCTACTTTTTACCTTCATTACAAACTGTAAGAGATTTTGAAGTTAATTATAAAACATACACTTTTAATAAACATGATAATAATGAGGTACTTTTAAAGAACGCACCCCTTTCAGGACCTGTGGATAAATATCTTCCTGGATGTCCAGCCCTGTCAATTCCGAATGGATTTCTTTTCCAAACTGACATGGTTAGTCACCCACGAACACTGTAAAACTTTCAGTTACCACGAGTTTTGTTCCGGATGATATAAAGCAATTGTAAAATGACTAAAGACTCACTTTTTGCTGAGGTGTCTAGATACATCGGACTTTTTGAAGCCATCAAGCAAAAACAGTCTCTTGGCAAGGCGGATTGCTGAGGGGACATCCACTGCCTTTGGGCTGTAGTGAAAACTGTGCAGACTCTCGATATCACTCTCGTCTTCCGATGACAATGGAGGGGATATAGCCTTTCCTCCTCCTGACATAGCTGCAAGCACTGCTGCATCCTCACCCAGTACTGTCAGTTCATCCTCTGATTCACGGAGCTCCTGGCGTTCATAAGGAAACTACATTCCAGGGTGTTACTCTTAGTTCTTGCAAGGTAATAATAACTACACTCAACTGTGTTTTCTTTACATACCTTCACACACATACATATATATATATACATATATTCAATCAAATACGTCAAAGATTCCTGTATTTCTTAAATGTCCCACTTAAGGTCTACCATCATAAAATGTGTAGGGAATGACAAGAAGACACAGTTTTGTACAGACACCAATGGACTGCTTCGTAAAACACTTCCTGCTCTTATCTACTCTCCCTCTACCAAAACGGAGAACAAGAGTGTGCAATTTAATCCGTAATGTAAATGCAGGAGTAGCTTTATCAGATGAATAATACACACAATCCAGAGATAAGCAGATAAAAATTGACAGGCGTCAACAGATCTAGCTGTCCTATAATATACAAATCACTAAACATGCATACACCCCATCCACATTTGAGAAAAACACAAACTCAAGGACTTCTGTACAACAAATTTGGGATAAAAATTCATATAATTCAAGGCACACCACCATAACTACCGCAAGTAACTCCCACTGATAACAGTCGTTCTTGAGAAGCTCACAGTCATTCAGCCAGTCAAGAAATTCTGTCTTTTACAGAACACAAAATTTCACCTCCAATGTTCAAAACAGCACAAAGTGGAACCTTGTCTATGCAATACAAATTCAGTCAACACCCAATTTCATTAACACCAATTATATCATTCTCCCTTCTACATCTAGGTGAAAAAAAGCTGTCTCCTTCCTTCAACTGTCCCAACTAAGTTTTGGAAGCATTTATCATCTACGTATGGGTGCCACATGCGATGTCATTCCCATCTTCCTTGATATGAACACCTAATAATGTTTGCTGAACAGTTAAAATTATGAAGCTCCTCATCATATGATTTTTCCCATCCTACTGTCACTTCCTCTGAAGGCAAAACATTCTCATCAGCACCCAACTCTCAAACAACTTTCAGGTGGCAGACAAACAGGTAGTTTTATGTATATAGTAGCCCCTTGGTCATCCAGACTATTTCGTGGGAGGGGTGGTCCAATATACCAGAGAATCCAGACAGAAAAGGGACTCTGTGGTCCTGGTAACATACACAATCATCACCCACTGGTAAAGTAAAACTCCTTAGAGCAGAAATACTGCACATTACAGTATAGCAATAACAAAAGCAAAAACAAAACAATAACAACAACATACTGTAATAATAATTTCAATAGGAAATACCATGCTACATTTGGCCCAAAATTGTCCAGACCACCTGGAGATTTGGATTACTAAGGGACCACTGTATTTTATACACAGCAGATGGGGGGGGGGGGGGTTTCAATACCGTAAGGTGGCAACCATTTCAAAATTTAATTTTGTTTTAATTCATTTAGGAAAGTAATTTTGTTACAGTAATTCCCATATAGTCCTCGAAGTCTGCTACAGTATACAAGGATTTACAATGTTAGGCTGAATAAAAAATTGTCCATATTGCTGTATATTGAAACCGATAAGCTATGGTTGTTCTAAAAAAAAAGTAAAATTCTCCTGAAACAACCACTACAATATCCTGTGGACAAATACGTTTCAGGGAGACAATTCTTAAAGCAAACGAATGTATATCCCGTCTTACCTGATATCCAACGAGCTCTGGTGTAACATTTCCTGAGCTCAAAGTTGTTGGTGATCTTGAAGTCTGTTGAGCAGAAAGCATACTGTACATGAAATCCTGTTCTCTACCTGCCAATGGAGGCACAGCCCCTCCTCTATGTGTTTTCCCACTTCCTCTAGGACTATTGGGCGCCCTCAGCACACTGACATCCTTATCAGGTCCTTTGACCTGAATAACAATCCTATGTTCAGCAGCACCTTGCCCCACCACATTACTATGAAGATGCACACCATCTGCCAAAACAGAAGACGGATTCTGGTTCTTATTGTTATTAAGATGGTGTAAATGTTGGGGATTATTATTGTTTATTGCAGTTGCTGCCGGAGTCCGATCACTAACTAGTAATGTTGAATCACTGTCACTAGGGTCACTCACTTCCATCAGATCTCTTGTGCTAAGGATATCAAGTGTCTCTTCTTCCTGGAAATCTGGACTTGAAATGTTAGAAATTGCTTCTGACTGGCTAAGATCTCCATTAGGCTGTTGAAGGTAGGACGTCGAGTCTCCTGCAAGTCCTGATGGTGCTCCTGGCATGAGCACAGGGATCTTCCGTGAGCCAGAATTGCTCGACATTACTGATGAGGAAACTGAAGTTGGTGACGCTGGAGACAAAGACCTCTGAGGACTGATGCCTTCTGAGGATGTGCAGGAAGCAGATCTGGAAGCAGCAGAAGACCCTGATCTGGATGCCACTGAGGAAAGTCCTCCACAGCATGAGTTATCAGAGGCAGAGTTGGAAGGCGATGATACAACGGGAGCGTTATACGTCCATACTATCCGGTCATTATTAGTAGTACTGCCTGTTGCATCACCAATGCCTGATGCAGGATGTGCTATATTATTGCTGCTTCCACCACTATCCTGCCGAGTGTCTAGCAGCGTATTAAGAGAAGACGTCACGTCCTCATCAATGTCTATATCAACAGCACTCATGGAAGAATCTTTCTGGAATTGGAGATGGTCTTCAGATCTAGATGTTCTCACAAAGCCACCAACTGTGTGGTGATATGGAAATGCAGATGCAGAGGCAGATGATGAGCTCTTAGTATCTGGAATTGACGAGGATGTACAAACTGGCTGGTTGCAGATACTACTGTCTCGTTTGTTGAGACCAACTGGAGAAGTACCTGCTGAAGTCGTCCCTCCCGGTGGTGCAGATACTGACTTATAGTGATGATTTCTGTGCCCCATCTCCATCTCGTTGGGGCTTGTTGGTACCGAATTATGATGGTGGTGATGGTTGTAATGATGATGGTGGTGATGATGATACCTTAAACTATCCACTTTTTTTTGGTGCTTGGGAAGTAACCCAGAACTCTGTTGAGTTCGGGACAGGTTGAGAATTAAGTCCCCTGTCATCATGAATGCTTCAAACCGAGGAGGGCGAGGCCTCGAAAATTTGTCACTACCCAACAGTGGCTCCCACTGAAGTCTTTCACCTTCTTCAAAACTGTCAAAGGAACTGCTGCCACCTTGTGTTCCTGTAGGAAGAAGCGCCTCAAGTTCTGAACACGTTGCATAACTGCATGTTCCGTTGCTTGCCGTCTGCTGTGGAGGAGATGACGGTGACTGGCACTGGTTGTCTCCTGCGTGACCATTGCTGGTATCCGATGGAGGTGAGGAATTTGACAATAATGCCTGATGCTGTTCTGTCTGGGGTTGCCAATTACCAGAAACAGTAGGTACCGATGAGGCAATACTGTTATTACATAGGTTCTGTTGTTCTCTTGAAATGAAGTCAGTCAAATCCTCCTGTAGGTGTTGAGGTGATGATAAATAGTGACGCACACATGCTTTAATCACAGGATCTGCAGCATATAACAGCAGTAATTAGAAATTACAATCATTCAGTTACAAAAACTAACACAAATATATACACAAACTACAACATTTTCTTTGGTGTGTGTGTGTGTGTAACTGTGGGCTACTTCTCCCTCTACTAATGAATAAAGGAGGACGAATGTAATTATTTCTTTAACACAATATCCTGGTATGAGGTAAGTTGTAATGACACAGTTGAATATTCTTCCCCGTTTTTCTGAAACAGGTAACAGTTTATTGACATGCTGCAAATCTTCACCAACTATCACATGCTCATTCATATTACAGATAAGTGACTGACTGATTAACAAACTCCATGATGGCATAACTCAAAATGTCCAGTACAATTTATAAAAAGATCCTGAGCCACACCTATCCATCTCCTACAGTTAAAACACATTCTGCCACATTCACCTTAATGCTATCCTCACAATTTCTTCTTGGTTTTCCAAGTGCGTTTTCTAAGAAGTTTCCTTACCAGAACTTCATAAGCACTTGTTGTGTCCCTTTACAAGTTATATGCTGTAACCCTCATAACGTCCTTGGTTTCACTATCACAGCAACGGTAGGGAACTTTATAAATGACAATGTTTCATGTACTGTAATGACCTCCATTACCCATTTACTTCATGCTTTCTGTTTTGAATACATTCCTAGGAACATTTCAAATGTTTGTAATTTTTATTCTTTACTTCAAATATGTGACCACGTTCCACAGTCATGAAAGAGAGAACTAAACTTGGTATACGGTTCTCATCTCCACCATGCATGCTGCATATTCTACCCATACCACCCTTATTAATTTACTCACGTTTCGAATATCGGACTTACAGCACAAATCAATTACACATTCGTTATGCGAATGTACCGAGTCCCTCATTACCGGTATTTCACATATTACAGGCTCAACTTATTCGGCACACAATTCTCACAACAGAAAGAGATTAATGTAATAGGCCAGCCCTGTTGCATTTGCCGCATAGAGCCTTGCCTCGTATGCTGCTGGGGGAAAATAGAGGTTTTGCGTGAATGAACACCCTTCTTTAATAACCCACAAAAGACTACGACCTCAATTCTATCTTTAATTCTGACACGCGTTATGGTTATGTGCAATTCAAACCGTTCCCCCTCCTACCGTTTCCGGACGTTGTAACAGGGAGGCGAGATATCTCTGGGCCCACAAATCCATTGTGGTATTAACATCCTTAATTGTGGGCTCCTCTCCACACCGTCTTCGCTTGTGTAGTATTGAATTTAATGCATAAATGTTCACAACTACTTCACTTACGAATTCGGTGGCGGTGTATACAGCCACAACAAGATGGCAATGTGCGCACGGTACAACAATTCCGGCGCGTTCACTTTCTTTCAGCTGTCTCGAAAGTTACCGAGTTTAAATTCTAATAAACTAATGGCTGTAGCATCTCTTTAAATTATATTTTAGTATATATTACATACAATAAAAACAGGCGGGGTTATGTTTTAATTATCAACAAAAAGATGCTCTAGTAACCTGCGTCGATTTTGAGGATTTCTTAAATAAGAATGGTATTAGTAATCAAGTAACTGCACTGAATCAGGAAACAACAATGAATAGAACATCTAACGGACATAGCAAGACTCCAGTCAAAAAATCATTTGATTTTTTATGGTAGACCAGAGTCGTGATTTAGATAGTAAATGCAAGATAACCAGCTCTATTAGCTTAATGAATCAAAAAGTTTTTCCTTATAACAAGAACCAAGATCGTTGTAGTTTTAATCGACAGTCAGAGGCAAGAAATGGTTCTGTTTTGCATCCCCACATTCATGTTTCAAGGCGTACCATCAAAACAATAGGGGTATTCAAAACAACACATATCGGCTGATCAGTATTTTATCTACAAATTTCACTCACATAATTTGTTTAACTGAATATCACCTAAGGAATTCTGAATTAGAACTCTACTTTTATAAATTATTATAACTTTAGTGCCAAATTTTGTGGGAAACCCCTTAAAAAATGGAGGCGTGTGTATCTTTATCCGCGAAACATTACAGTTTACAACTATTAATTTAAATGAATTTTGTAAGGAACAGGATCTTAAGGTAAGCGCGGTTAAGTTACACTTTTCACCGATAACTTTTGTATTTTATCCATTTATAGATCTCCAACTCGAAATTGTATTTTCTACAAGCATTAGAGTCAATTCTCATTTCACTATACAGTAATATTATAAAATTGATTATTTGTAGAGATATAAATATAAATTACCTTAATGATAAAAGAAAACAATCAGACTCTTTGTTATCTCCTTTTAACGTCTATAGTACAATACAATTCCCAACTTCAGCAATTGATAATATATTTAATGACAGAATTAAAAATGACAATCATACCATATGTCCCTTTATTAATGGGTTACCTGATCATGATATCCAAATTATAACAATACATAATATTACCCCACAAAATCAGTTATACTCAAACTAGAAGAAATTTTAATAAATACCCTATAACTGAATTTACGATCAACTTGAGTTAAGAATCTTTATTTAATATTCTCACTGACGATGATGTTAATACAATATTTAACACATTTCTGAAGACTTACTTAAGAAATGTTTATTCCAGTTTTCCTTCAATAACATCACAGTATAAACTCAGTAACAAAGCTTGGTATATAAAAAGGCATAAAGACCTCTTGTCTTCATAAAAGAGAACTCTAGTTGATTAGGAGGAATACAAACAACCCAAAACTCAGGAAACACTATAAATCTTACTGCACGATACTGTCTAGTGTCATTAAAAATGCTAAAAAAAAAAACTTTACTGAAAACAAAAGATTTGAAATTCCAATAACCCAATGAAAGCTACACAGAAAATTATAAAAACTGGAACAAGTGATAAAAGCTAGTGATAAATGTAAAGTATCTCCTAAATATAGATGGGAAGTCATTATCAAATTATTGCAAACTGTTTTAACACCTACTATTTAACAAGTCCAGACAAAATAAGTTCTAATAATACAAATGCTAATAATGCTACATTAAATACCAACAATTCCCTTCATTATCGGATTAAAGCCTTTGAACACTCATTTCCAAATATTAAATTTAATTATGTGTCAACTACTGAAATTGGGAAAAAAATTAATAATCTTTGAAATCTAAAAACTCACATGGACATGATGAAATTTCGGTGTAAATTCTAAAATTAAGTAGTCAATTTATTACCTCTCCCTTGACTTACATATACAATAAATCACTTTCAACAGGCACTTTTCCAACTCGATTAAAATTTTCAACTAAGTATCAAGAAGGAGTGTTATATATGGGAATAAACATTTATAACAGTCTACCCACATATACAGGGTTTACCAGGAGGAATGTGCCACACTTCGGGAAGGTGTTCCTTAAGTTAAAGTATACCGATATAACCCAAAACACCTATGTCCAAAGTTGAACGGTTACGGAGATAATGGCCACAGAAGTTTGAAACTTTGACAGCTGTTACACACTTATTGATTACCAAATACATATTAAAACTGGCAGG
>Ga0123354_10020711_pt1 | contig 10349 bp, 10 predicted proteins | sample TergutLab28metaG_2_FD_97872 | JGI IMG/M metagenome (GOLD analysis project Ga0123354, IMG submission 97872) | Labiotermes labralis P4 segment gut microbial communities from Petit-Saut dam, French Guiana - Lab288 P4 | ecosystem: Host-associated > Arthropoda: Insects > Digestive system > Gut ...
ACACCCCTCTATCCGCAAAAGTTGGCACTAACTTCGCCGACCGGCGGCGGCCGCTCTGTCGGTATAGTTCGCGTGCGGACCAAGGCCACGGAGTTTAGTTTAGTTTTAATGTAACGTTATTTGTAATAAGATGTTCGGAGCAGAGCTATATTGACTAGCCTAAGGGCTGCACGACCAAGGAATCGGGGTTCGATTTTCGGTGGGAGGAAGAGCATTTTGTGAAAGCATCTAGATCGGCTCTTGGGCCCACCCACCCTCCGATCCATTGGATGACAAGGATTATTTCCCTCGGAGTTAACACAGCCGAATTGTGAAGCTGACAACGGTATCGAATACCATCGTTAACAGTGCGTGCAGGCATATCTGCATTCCCTCGTGTACCTTCATGGCGTTGTGCTTAATTAAGCAAGGGAATAACGTGACGTTTACCTTTTCATGTACGTGCTGAGAAGCGATGTAAAGACTTTTGGCTGCAAGACTCACTAGACTAACTCAGAAGACAGCGATACTGCAGCACTTTGTGGCAGCAGACTGTATTACTTGCTATTCACCGTCCTAGCAGATAGTTCTAAAACGTTCGGATACGCCTTTGTACGGACTTGTTCAAAACTGTTGACGAAGTATCTAGGCCTGTCTGTGTCTCTCATCACAGCGACTGCATTATCGTAAATACGCTTACTCTGTCCTTGTTTACTGTGTTTAATCAGCTTGCATTAAGAATTTTTGGTGTATTTTACACACGTTTACCAGTTTCATTAGGCACGTTCGCAGAATTGCGGAAAGCGACTGTCAGCTTTGTCGTGTGTGTCCGTCCGTCTGTCCGCATGGAACAGCTCGACTGCCACTGGACGGATATTTATGAAATTTTATATTCCAGTATTTGTCGAAAATCTGTTGGAGAAAATTCAAATTTTCTTAAAATCGGACAAGAATAACGGGTACTTAACGTGAAGACCAGTATACATTTCTGTTTATATCTCGCTGAATTCTGCTTACAATGAGAAATGTTTCAGACAAAAGTTGTAGAGAAAATCGAAACACATTTTGTGTTCAATACCCGTTTATGAGATAATGTGGAAAAATATGGTAGAGCCGGAGAGACCACAGATGGCAGTATGGCGATGGCGCATTTCACGCTAGGTACGTAAGGCTACAAACACACACTCTCGGAATATGGATATAGTAATTGCTTTCATACTGCAACAGTGGCTACACAAACGCGCCTCATTGTTACGTTATCAGTACATTGCCTGTCTAGAAATTTTTGCAAAATTTATACGTTTTGTACTTGGTCTTGGCCTGTTGAGGCCGAGCCATGTAGGAAGTCACTTCACAAATCGTGTTTGTGATTTACGGGTCTTGTGTACGTAGTTAATGTTTATATATATATATATATATATATATATATACAGGGCGTTCCATGTCAGTTGTGCCGAACTTCAGGATGCTAATATATGGGCCGTTCAGAGTAAAAAAATGCTGTATCAATATTTGCCCTGTATCAACCGTTATTTCGCTACTGACATCATGTTTCAAGATGCTGTTAGATACTGTACGGCATCAGACCTTGTGAACCAGCTTTACACTTAATCCCACCTCTAAGGTGTGGAGATGGAGCTCAAGATACGAGATATCTGGGCTGAAGCGCGGTTGCCACACGCTGTGTTTCGCACCGCGTCGCCAATTCTGCAATGTTATCTCGAAGTTTAGATAGTTTCAATATTTTGCATACTTTAGAACATAAGAAAGAGCCAAATATTGTTATAATAATTGTAAATAGCATTGTAAAACCCACATATGATATATATTGTGCTTTGGAACCAATGTAACAACATTACGATAAGAAGACGGTTTTTGAGCAAGTGACCAGAGTTCTCCCTGAGGATGGTGTAGTATGCGCCGAAACATGTAGGAGAGCTTTGATATACATGTGCGTAATATTCACTTTATGCGTCCCGTTGTGTTGGAGAATAAATAAAGGCAGATAAAAACACAGCCTTGTAAAAATAATACGTTAAACAGCTGGTTAACGTATTATTTTTACAATGTTGTGTTTTTGACACTTGGTAATATTGTTGATAATATTAAGATGGATCTTCAGGGAGTGGAATGGGTGGGCATGGACAGGACTGATCTGGCTCAGGATAGGGACAGGTGACGTGGCACTTGTGAACGCAGTAATGAACCTTCGGGTTCCATAAAATGCGGGGAGTTTCTTGACTAGCTGACAGTCGGTTAGCTTCTCAAGAAAGACTCTGCTCCATGGAGTAAGTAAGTAAAACTTCTTTTTAATACAAAGTAAATAATGAAACTGTCGCATAATCTGACTCCTGAGATCCCCTCGCTGTTCGGGAACACTGTGACACCGACGGTGTTTGCTACAAACCCCTGGAATGCTCTGCAGTGACAAAATGAAACTTCTGTGTGGTCACCGTTTACAGGTCGCCTCTATCTTGCATATCGACAGTGATCCAGAGGGAACCAGGGACTCACGTTTGTGCTAAAGGTAAATGGTAAAGTTGTCCCTGTGCACGCCCTGAAAGCTTAGAGTGGATTGGAGGTATAGCGCCGTTTTATCTAGCACTCCCCTTCTTCAAGCCAGCTCGCCTACCTCCACCTTACTCCGTTACCCCGATACGTACTCGGTTTCCTCTAGCACCAACCCTCTTGCTTTCTGCCAAATCCCCTGCTTCTTGTCATTATCAGTGCTGGAGGGGAGGGGGGGGGAAGCCGGTACAAATTCCCGGGGCCGGAATATGTTGCATATGTTTTTGTATCATTATTTGCCGATTGATCTTCTCAGGCAAAGCCCAAGTCACTCTGCTGCAACTGAGAGTCAGTCCTTTCCGATTTAGTGTAAAGATTTTTTAGCCGGTCCGTCCTTGCTGCGGCGGCCCGACAGAATTTTTCCACTAGGGCCCAAACCCTCTCTCGGCGACCGTTGACATTATCCTTCGGATCCCTGTCTGACCCCCGCCCCACATTTCTTTTCCGCGTTCCGTCTTTGCTGCACCCGTCGTCTCCCCAGGCGCTCCTATGGTCGTCCCTCGCTCTCCGAAGTTTCGTACCACGAAATTTCGCGTATACGAACCGTTATAATGGAACTCATACACCCCACTCGGCATGTCATTCTGAAGACGTGTCGTCCACGCTGATCGCGATACCTTGCAGTGGCTTGAAATATCCAAACTGCAACGCTGCTTGGTGAGTCTCTCATGGAAGTCCCGCCTCTGTGCGTAGCCACTCGAGCACAGGATCCCGTGTATGGCGTTTCTTGGGCTCGGGCCCGGGAAGTCATCCGGAGACGCAAGTCGGGGTGCGTGCTCGAGCCCAAGCATGCCTTGTCTGAACGCACCGTAGCACAGATTCATGGATCCGAAATCTTTCTGTAATTATTTAAGCAAAGAGAAAAGAAAATGAAAGGCAAGACAAGTGTTAATTTTTCTGCTGTTGAGCACGAGACGTACGTGGTATATATTTTTGCTTTTTTATGGTGTACGACCCCCTTAATAATAATAATAATAATAATAATAATAATAATGCTGTGTTTCTCCCGATGTTACGTTTCGTCTCAGGCAATACAATTGCCATTGTAACCTCACGGTCATTTTCGTTCGTTCAATTACTTACCCACTTCAAGTAGTGACTCGCGTTTCGAAATTTGGCTTGACAAACACTGCGGGAACGTAACAGTTCATGAAAGCGGGAACTGCCTTCTCAACTTCGTGTTATCACCCCCAACCAACCCTCACCCAGGGTCCCGAACACTTCTTGAATCCAAAATATTTCAATTATGTATTCTCTTTGATTCTTACCCATGCTATTCCAAGCCAGCGACGAACTGTTACTTCATTGTCCTAGTAGCTCACTGACAGACTCTGCTCTGTTTTGCCCTTCCTTCTTTCCTGCCTTCCTTACTTCCCTCAATCGTCCACCATTTTTTCCTCACACTGGATGGGTAAGTTAGGGCATAACCTAATGTAAAAACCAGCACTGACAGAGATTGGTATTATAAAGACAGTACAAATAATGGATTTTGTTCCTGGGAACTCCAGCAGTGCAGGGGAGAACTGCTGTGCTGACAGTACCAGAACAATGCTAGATGAACAAGGGGTACCGTAACAGAACTCAGATATGGTCCTGACCGTACGCCAGGACTCGACAACATGACAGACTGATGTCACTCTTCTGCTGTGCATCTTATGTTGATTGATTTATTGATTGATAATTCATCGATACTGAAGAAACGTTTCTCTGAAACATCAATAAATACCTGCCACACTGTGCTTCGTCCCATCCCGGTATGACAGCCTCAAATTTGACATTTAATAAATCAAGTTTTAACTTTGCAGGAATCTTCAGATCATGTTCCTTCTTCATGGCCGCGAATGTTCGCAAAGCTGTGGCTGAGGGTCGCTCGGACTGTGTACCCATTTTCCTGTCTGAAATACCTTTACTATTCCATCGGAAGATCGTTAAGCCAGACGTGGCTTTTGTTCAGGTCAGTATGCTAGCCCACGTACGTGTTTTGTGTGCAGTGTTCTCCTGCCATAAAGTCCAACACAATTTATCGCGTAAAATCAAGCAAAAGGAACGACTGTGTGACACTAGTTGGCTAATAGACTGCTGGCTGCTAGCCTACTTTCCAAGTTAGCTGCGTGTACGATGACATGCGTCCCGGTCTTTTGGGTTTTAAAGAGCTGTGTCCCGGTGTCCTGCAGAAGTCTTTTCGGGATGAAACATTCCGAGTTTTTCAAAGTCATAAAAATTCGACAGTTCTGACAATACGAAGGAAAGCTTTGACTTTCCCACAGTGGGAGGAAACATCTGTAGCAGTAGGACAGCCGTCAACCGGCCAGTAAGAGGAAGGAATAGGACAGGGAGAGGAAGATGTGTCACAGTAGTGACTTCAGAGTCTGGACTGAGACTGCGAAGGGTGAGGATCGGATGTGTGAACTGGCAGTCTGAGTTTCATAATTATATTGGTTATCACCTGTATTCAGGGAATTTACATTTATACACCTGAAACTAATCATGTTTCTAGGGTATGTAATGTTGCAGCTGTTCCGTATTCACAATTTGTGCTTCATGTAATGTTATTTTGCATGTTAGATATGTTTTGTACATTTACATTAGTACTTTGTGAAGTTTGTGTACAGTACCCAATATGGCTGTTTTTTTTTTGTAGTTTATTGATTTCGTGGAGTCCCGATATGTTGTTGTTTTGTTATTATTATTATTATTATCATCATCATTATTATCATCCTCATCATCCGAATTTCTCACTTCTCAGCTTTGGCTGGGAAATATTCACCTCTCCTGGGATGTTGTAATCAACAGGATTATTATTATTATTATTATTATTATTATTATTACAGCCAGTTCTGCTATAGCGTGATGGGTGCTTTTCTGTGATACATTGCTTTATAGAAAACTTTGTAACAAAAATAATACTGTTCTAACGATGTTTGGCGCAATATCTTCACCCTGGTCGCTGAAATCGCGTGATAGCCAACACGCGTTTGCTAAAGTTCGCGTTGTGCAAACAGCGTTCAGCTATTCGTCAGTCGCGTTATAGCCATTTTGCGTTAACGGAACACGCTTAATAACGAAATGACTGTATTCTTTTTTTTAATATCTATCGTAATTTTTATCTGGGTTATGTAGTTAAGTTAATAAATTAGTCTGATTTTTTATTCCATGATGGGTTAAATCTCTGTCTTCCAACCCCTATCCCAACCCCTGTCCGGCTATCTAAGTATCATTAAATGTCCAGGTTTTTTGGTTTTGAGAAATTGGGTTTTTAGCTAAGTGGGAGGATACAGTTGCAATGAAATGCAAATGCAAAACAGACGTTATCGCCTGTGCTGTCCAGTTCAGTGCCAGCCTTATCACCCAAGGATAGGGGAATGTAAAGTCCCCAGTGCTGCAGTTCTGTAATTTGACCCATTGGTGTCAGCGTTAGAGAAATGTAATGCTTATGCAGCTGCCATTGGAGCAGTGCAGTACGCATCGTACTGCATGTCTTCCACACGGTAAATGGTGTTGCGTTGTTTGAAGAATGGCCTATTTATATTTTGTATACTTTGTACTGCCCCGGTGGCGCAGTTGGTTTAGGCACTGCGCTACAAGCCGCAAGGTGGCGGGTGTGATTTCCGGTGGTGGTATTGGAATTTTTCATTGACATAATCCTTCCGGACTCAGCTTCTAACAGAAATGAGTACTAGGAATATTTCCTGGGGTTAAAGGTGGCCGGTGTGTAGGGCTGACAACCTAAAGACTTTCATGTGACGATTGTCTTGAAATCTGGAAGCCTCTGGCTCCTCGAACTCTCAGGCCCTGTACCGGGTTTGCTTTTTTACCCGACTTACAAACAGGATACGTTCTGAACACCTGGTCATAAGTCGAGAATATCAAATGAGGTGGAATACACATCCTCAGTCAGTTCGAGAGGGATTTAAATAAGTAGTCTTGCTCTTACAAAATAATAACAGCGGAGTTTCTTTAACGAAATATAGAAATGTATATAATGTATATTATATATAAGTAAAAGGTAAAGTGTTCCCGTTACAGGCCCGGTGTGGCCCAGAGGGTGGGTAGAGGTATAGCTGTACTCTTCCATGACCGCGGCACTAGAAGTGGGTGAGTTGTCAGCAGCACGCCCCGGCCGCACTTTACCCCCGGGAAAGACTCGGTACCCATTTTACAGGAGACTGGATGGGCCCCAGGGCCGGTTTGGACGGGCGGAAGATTTCGTCCCCACCGGGATTTGATCCCGGACCGTCCAGCCCGTAGCTCAGTCGCTATATCGACTGAGCTACCCGGCCCACACATATATTATTATATAATACATATTATATATGAAATTTTAATGGCAATTTTATAGTTGTTTGAATTGAAATTTTCTGAAGGAAATTTTGGTCTTAAGGTAAGGTTGATTGTGAATGGGATGGTCGTAAGTCAGGCGGTGGCTGTATGTGCATAATTGTATTTCTGACAGGTATCTCCACCCGATCAACATGGATTCTGCAGCCTAGGGACAAGTGTAGACTGTGTCCGTGCAGCGCTTATGTATTCAAAGACAATTGTTGGTAAGAAGGAAAATGTTTATATACCAAATGCTTTTGTTGTTAGGTTTTAATGCACAGTAGATTGGCCTCAACACAGAAGTTTTGTATACTGACTGAGTCTTAAATACTAACTTTTACTAGCACAGAAATTATATATAGTGACTGGTTCTCAGTTTGTTTATTTACAGTATATGTAATACTGTAAGTAGCTTGGTTTATGTAGTGGTGAGTGGTGGAATGATCAATGAATTGAAGTGTATGTGGAGGGAAGCAGTTGTCATCTGATTTGTGGTACTGTCCCAGAGTTTCCTGCTAGAGACCGGAAACCTACAGTAAACATGCAGATAATCTGTGTTCTGGGCAGCTTATGAATACAGGACAGAAATATAACTCCTCAACTCAACTTCCTATGTTTGTTGGTCTCAAGTGGTAGGAGTTTATTCACACAGACTTTGCATGATACAGCTGTCACAAACAGTTGTAACATGCAAAGTCTGAAATGGAAATTATGCATAATGATCAGGTGCTGGCCCCGAAGGCAAGGTACAGTGACCAACTTTAAACAGCTATTGCAATTGAAGCTTGAGATAAAACGCAACATCGTCAAGCACAGCACTTAGGCTTCAAGACCCAGGGACAACGCCCCAACAAATAGCAAGATTACTCATCCCACAGTGCCTCATTCATTCCATTTTTTTTTTTCATCTGGTAGAAATGTAAATACAGGTCTGTATAAATGTCTCGTGTTTTTGTTCATTGTTGTTTCTCTGTGAGTTTTGCTCACTGTTGTTTCATGGTACCTGTTGTTTTGTATGAGCTTAATGATGTGTACTCTTCACCTATTATTGTTCAGGTGATAAAATTGAGAAGAATGAGATGGGCGTGGCATGTAGCACATATGGGTGAGAGGAGAGGTGTATACAGGGTTTTGGTGGGTAACCTGAGGGAAAGAGACCACTTGGGAGACCAAGTTGTAGGTGGGAGGATAATATTAAGATGGATTTTTAAGAGTGGGATGTGGAGGTATGGACTGGGTCGACCTGGCTGAGGATAGGAACAGGTGGCTGGCATTTGTAAATGCGGTAATGAACCTTGGGGTTCCATGAAATGCGGGGAATTTCTTGACTGGCTGAAAACTGGTTAGCTTCTCAAGAAGGATCCTGCTGCATGGAGTATGTAAGTAAGTAAGTAAGTTGTTTTGTATGGGTGCGAGGCTTGGTCTTTCACATTGAGGGAGGAACATAGGCTGAGGGTGTTTGGGAATAGGTTGCTGAGGAGAATATTTGGGCCTAAAAGGTACGAGGTAACAGGGGAGTGGAGAAAACTACTTAATAAGGGCTTTATGCTTTGTACTCCACGCCAAATATCATTCAGATGATCAAATCAAGAATGAGATGGGCAGGGCATGTGGCACGAATGTGGGATGTGCATACAGAGTGTTGATGGGGAGACCTGAGGTAAGGAGATGACTTGGAAGATCTAGGTATAGGTGGAACTATAACATTAAAATGGATTTTCAAGAAGCAGGACAGGGAGACATGAACTGGATTGCTCTGGCTCAGGATAGGGACAGATGGTGGGTGCTTGTGAATGCGGTAATGCACCTTCAGGTTGTTCCTTAAAATGTGGTAAATTTCTTGACTTCTCAGGCAGTAAGTTGGTTGGTTGGTTTGGTAGTTAATTATTGTTTCATCATGTCTTACTTTGAGCAGTGTACGTATGTTGACTGGACTTAACCTAGTGACAGATGTGTGGAAGTGCCTGTTCATCTGATGATTCTGATCACATAATTTTAAATAACTGTAGAGTTATGTGGTTTTTAATTAATCAGCATTTCCAAACACAGGTAAGTATTTTGGGACCATAGCTGTTCTGTTACATGATGAGGCTGAAGTGATATCCTACAACAGTCTTAGAAGTTGGTGTGTTTGTCTACAAAGTACTGGCATCTGAGGAGATTATCAGCTGTGCTTGGGCCTCTAGTCTTGTTGGGTGGGGATGGCAGTGCCATCATGCAGTCCATATCTGGCAGTAAATATTGTTGTTATGCAAACTGTTGCTGTGCCTGATAATGTGAAGGGGGTACATTTGCCTTGCCAAGCAGCCGAGATGGGAATAAAATAATGTCAGTGGAAGGTGGAAGGAACACATGTGTCCACTACAGTGGACACATGTGTTCCTGATATGTTTACAGTTGACAGTGGGTAAGATGAGGAGGCATCTGGCTATTAGGGTGCGAGGTATAGTCATGTTGAGGGTGCGAGTGGCAAATTATTACACTTTGCCCAGTTGCCTAGACTGCAAAAAACAGTGCTAGGGCTGTGAAGTTTTTCTTTGAGGAAGACCAGTACTGTCCATGTTCTTGTATGAACTGTGGAACATGAATTACTGTTTGCCTTTTTAATAACTTGCAAACATTGAGTGAAATACTATGTATGTGTTTGCTGCAAGTGTGATTGTATCAGCAGCCTGCAAGCGGTTATTATGCAGCATACCTTCACATTGTGTTACTGAACAGGTCAGGGGTTGTAACACATTAGACTTGTAATCAGGGGGTACCTGGATCGTATCTCGACTGGGACACATACTAGCCTGGCTTTTTTTTTTTAATGGTTTTCTGTCTTCGGTTGCACCTGCTGATATCATACTGCAAATAGGCTACAACTGCTTCCTGACACTTTTTCTCCAGTTCATCATTCATCAGTCTGTTATTTGACATTGTAGTGTCAGATACTGACATTATTGTTAAATAAACCAACAGAAAATGTGTGTGATTCTGTAGTAGCTAATTTGCCTCTGTTTTCCTTAAAATAAGAGCTTTAACAATTTGAGCATTACTTACCGAGCTAAACACTCATTTATCACCTACAAGCTTTTTGACTTATTACAGTCAATTTTAAAAAATGAAAAAACTGAAATAGGGTTTATTAATATGAAATAGTGTTGTGAATTTCTGCTCCCCAAATAAACTTATATCCAACAAGCGAACAACTGTACTTTCCAGATCTGTTTTATGAGATACTAATAAAGCTGGCCAGATGTGACCACAGACTAACACAGACAGAGCAGCAGATTGACAACTAGTGTGAACCATAACTGGTGTGTGAGAGATACAAAGTTATTACTGCAGTGTTTATGAAGACTGCCATCTGCTAGGTGTGATGATGACCCTCTTGTAGGGTGTAATGCCACATGGTTTAATTAGTTAATGTAAAGGTGGCTGCACTCATGCTTACCCTCTGTGCTAAGTGGGGGTGGGTGGTCGGCACAGTCCCCTGG
>Ga0123354_10020715_pt1 | contig 10348 bp, 8 predicted proteins | sample TergutLab28metaG_2_FD_97872 | JGI IMG/M metagenome (GOLD analysis project Ga0123354, IMG submission 97872) | Labiotermes labralis P4 segment gut microbial communities from Petit-Saut dam, French Guiana - Lab288 P4 | ecosystem: Host-associated > Arthropoda: Insects > Digestive system > Gut ...
ACCGGCATGTTCGAGATGGCTCAAGTGAAACGACATGCGCGAGGACGAGGCGCCATCCATCGCCTTGCCAATCGCGCCCGCCGATAGTCCGCACGGCCCCGCCGTTACCAGCAGGCGAACGATCCGCAGCCGCGTTTCCTGGGAAAGCGCGGCAAAGGCGTCGAGGGCTTGGGTTTCGTTCACGCAGTCACTCCGCTCGACAATTCAATATCCATTGAGATATTGTAATGAAAAAGTTGCCCCCGGCCCGAGGCTGAGACAATCGACGCATGAACTTCGCCCCACTGCAAAACGACACCTTCCTGCGCGCCTGCCTGGGTCAGGCCACCGCGCACACCCCCGTCTGGCTGATGCGTCAAGCGGGCCGCTACTTGCCCGAGTACTGCGCCACCCGCGCCAGGGCCGGCAGCTTCATGGGGCTGGCGACCAACGTGGACTACGCCACCGAGGTCACCTTGCAGCCGCTGGAGCGCTACCCGCTGGATGCGGCGATTTTGTTTTCCGACATCCTGACGGTGCCCGACGCCATGGGCCTGGGTCTGTCGTTCCAGCAGGGCGAAGGCCCGAAGTTCGCGCAGGCGGTGCGCGACGAAGCGGCAGTCGCCCAACTCGCCGTGCCCGACATGGACAAGCTGCGCTACGTGTTCGACGCCGTCGCCAGCATCCGCCAGGCGCTGGCGGGCCGGGTGCCGCTGATCGGCTTTTCCGGCAGCCCCTGGACGCTGGCCTGCTACATGGTGGAAGGTGGCTCCAGCGACGACTACCGCCAGGTCAAGACCCTGCTGTACGCCCGCCCCGATCTGATGCACCGCGTGCTGGCCGTCAACGCCGACGCGGTGGCGCAGTACCTGAACGCGCAGATCGACGCCGGCGCGCAGGCCGTGATGGTGTTTGACAGTTGGGGCGGCGTGCTGGCCGACGGCGCGTTCCAGGCCTTCAGCCTGGCCTACACCGCGCGCGTGCTGGCGCAGCTCAAGCGCACCGGCGCCGACGGCGCGGTGGTGCCGCGCATCGTCTTCACCAAGGGCGGCGGGCTGTGGCTGGAGCAGATGAACGCGCTCGACTGCGACGTGCTGGGCCTGGACTGGACGATGGATCTGGCGCGCGCGCGCGCCATCGTCGCGGGGCGCGCCGAGGCCCCCATCGCGGCCCCGAAGGCGCTGCAAGGCAACATCGACCCCAACATGTTGTTCGCCCCGCCAGCAGCCATCCGCGCCGAGGCGCGGCGCGTGCTGGACGCCTTCGGCAAGCCGCACGCCGACCCGGCCACGCGCGGCAGCACCCACGTGTTCAACCTGGGCCACGGCATCAGCCAATTCACGCCGCCCGAACACGTGGCGCATCTGGTGGACGAGGTGCATGCCTATTCGCGCCGCCTGCGCGGCGAGTGACGGCTGGAATGCCTACCCTTGCCAGGAGCCGCCGTCAAACCCCCGCGTCAATGATCAGCGCCTGAAAACAGAGGGCAAGGATTGACTTATGCACAAAATCGTTGCCTGCCCGCCGCGCTTCAGCCACCGTCGTCATGTCGTCACGCTGATCGGCGCGCGATCGTAACTTATTGATTCATATATACCTTGGGGGTTGCTGCTTTGGCAGGCAACGGAAGAAAAACCCTTGTATTTCAAGGCTTATCGGGGCATGCCGGGGGGTTTTCAACAAAGTTATCCACGGTTTTTGGGTACCGTCCCGGTTTTGTTTGTCAATCAACGACTTAAGCGCCAAATTGGAAGTAACCGCGAGGCCTAACGCACAAGCTCCCGAGGGCACGCCCTGGCTGTCGGTGGCCGTGCCGACGCCCGCGCACAGCGGGCTGAGTGAGGCGCTGACTTACCGCGGCGACACGCCGCTGTCGCCCGGCAGCATCGTGCGCGTGCCGCTGGGGGCGCGCGAGGTGCTGGGCGTGGTCTGGGGCGCGGCCCCGCCGCCCCCGCCCGAACTGCAAGCCGCCACGCGCCCGGTGGCCGGGGTGTTCGACGGCTTGCCCCCGCTGACGGACGACTGGCGGCGCCTGATCGAGTTCAGCGCCCGCTACTACCAGCGCGCCCTGGGCGAAGTGGCGCTGGCCGCCCTGCCCCCGCAGTTACGCACGCTGAGCGGCGTGCAGATGGCGCGGCGCTTGAAGCGCGGTCTTGCTCCCTCGCCCGCTGGCGGGAGAGGGTTGGGGAGAGGGCATGGCCTTGAATCAGGCGCGGCGCTTTCGGATGCGCCGCCGGCCCTCTCCCCCGACCCCTCTCCCGCCAGCGGGCGAGGGGAAGAGCTTGCGCTCTCCCCCGACCAAACCAGCGCCCTCGACCACATCGAGCGCGAAACCGGCCCCTTCCTGCTGTTCGGCGCCACCGGCAGCGGCAAGACCGAGGTCTACATGCAGGCCGCGCAACGCCTGCTGGCGCGCGATGCGACGGCGCAGGTGCTGGTGCTGGTGCCCGAAATCAACCTCACGCCGCAATTGGAAGCGCGCTTTGCCGAACGCTTTGGCGCCACCGCCATCGTCGCGCTGCACAGCGCGCTGACGCCGGCGCAGCGCCTGTCGGCCTGGCTGGCGGCGCACGCGGGGCGCGCGCGCATCGTGCTGGGCACCCGCGTGGCGGTGCTGGCCTCGCTGCCGGGATTGCGCCTGATCGTGGTCGACGAGGAGCACGACCCCAGCTACAAGCAGCAGGAAGGCGCGCGCTACTCGGCACGCGATCTGGCCGTCTACCGGGGCCGGCTGGTGGGCGCCAAGGTGATCCTGGGGTCGGCCACGCCGTCGCTGGAAAGCTGGCACGCCAGCACGCCCGTGGCCGACGGCGGGCCGGGCCGCTACCTGCGCCTGGCCATGCCCCGGCGCATCGGCGCCAAGGGCAGCGCCGGCGAAGACGCCGGCCTGCCGCGCGTGCGCCGCGTGGACATGAGCCGCCAGCCCAAGGGCACGCTGATCGCCCCGCCGCTGTTGGCGGCCATCGGTGAGTGCGTGGCGCGCGGCCAGCAGGCGCTGCTGCTGCTGAACCGGCGTGGCTACGCGCCCGTGCTGCACTGCCCCGACTGCGGCTGGAAGAGCGAATGTCCGCATTGCAGCGCCTACCGGGTGTTCCACAAGATCGACCGCACACTGCGCTGCCATCACTGCGGCTTCACCCAGCGCGTGCCGCGCGCCTGCCCGGCGTGCGGCAACCTGGACATCGGCACGCTGGGCCGGGGCACCGAGCAACTGGAAGAACTCCTGGCCGGCCTGCTGCAGGATGCCCGCCGGCCCGACGGAGCGCCGGCGCGCATCGCCCGCATCGACGCCGACAGCACGCGCGGCAAGGGCCAGCTCGAATCGCAACTGGCCCAGGTGCACGCCGGCGAAGTGGACGTGCTGGTGGGCACGCAGATGATCGCCAAGGGCCACGACTTCCGGCGCGTCACCCTGGTGGCCGCCATCCAGCCCGACGCGGCGCTGTTTTCCAGCGACTTCCGCGCCCCCGAGCGGCTATTCGCCCTGCTCATGCAGGCCGCCGGCCGCGCCGGGCGCGACGCCGCCAGCAGCGCCGGCAGCGAAATGTGGGTGCAGACCTTTCACCCCCAGCACCCGCTGTACGCGGCGCTGAAAGCCCACGACTACCCCGCTTTTGCCGCTCGCCAGTTGCAAGAGCGCGCCCAGGCCGGCCTGCCGCCGTTCAGCCACCTGGCGCTGCTGCGCGCCGAGGCGCGCACGCAGGACGTGGCGCAAGCCTTTCTGAGCGCCGTCGCCGACGCGGCCCGCCAGCAGGCGGCGGGCGACGAGCGGCTGGCCGCCGCGCTGGCGCAGCTCACCTGGCACCTGCCGGTGCCGCTGGCGGTGCAGCGCGTGGCCGGCGTCGAGCGCGCCCAGATGCTGCTGGAAAGCTCCTCGCGCGGCGCCTTGCAGCACGTGCTGGCGGCCTGCCAAAGCCTGCTGCACACCCTGCGCGCCGCGCCCGAGCACCGCGGCCTGGTGCGCTGGGCGATCGACGTGGATCCGCTGGCGGTGTGATGACCGCACCACCTTCATCAGCTTACCGAAGCCATCCGCCGCGAAAGTGACGCGCTGTTGCGCGGTGTGGATGCGTTGCTTGAGTTCGGCCAAACGCCAGCGAACGTGGCGATCAATCCATGACTCACCCCGCATCCGCCGGCCCATGCTCCTTGAGCTCGTCGAACTTGGCCGCCATGGTCGGGTTGCCCCGGGTCAGTTTCTTGATGGTCACGTCCTGCGCCTTGTCGTTGGCAAGCCGAAGATTCCGGTCGGCGCCGAGCAGGGCCTCCTTGGTCTTTTGCAGGTGGTCGATCGACTTGTCGATCTCCTCGATCGCCGTCTGGAAACGCCGAGAAGCCAGGTCGTAGTTTTTCGCGAACGCGGTCTTGAAGGTCTCCAGCTGCGTCTCGAAGTTCGTGATGTCGATGTTCTGCGCCTTCACCAGCGCCAGCTCCGACTTGTACTTGAGCGAGTTCATTGCCGCATTGCGCAGCAGCGTGATGATGGGCAGGAAGAACTGCGGCCGCACCACGTACATCTTCGGGTAGCGATGGAACACGTCGACGATGCCGGTGTTGTACAGCTCGCTGTCGGGTTCGAGCAGGGAAACCAGCACCGCGTACTCGCAGCCCTTCTCGGCACGGTCCTTGTCCAGCTCCTTGAGGAAATCTTCGTTCTTCTTCTTGCTGGCGGTCGCGTCGTTCTCGTTCTTCATCTCGAACATGATGGAGACGATTTCGGTGCCCGCCTCATCCAGGTCGCGGAAGATGAAGTCGCCCTTGCTGCCGCTGCGCGCGTCGTTGTCCTTCTCGAAGTACGCCCTCGAAAAGGCAGTGGCGCGCAGGCGGTTGAACTCGGTCTCGCAGTGCTGCTCCAGGGTTTCGCCGACCATCTTGGTCGACAGCCGCGCCTTCATGTCGCGCAGGCGCTCAATCGCCTCGTCGCGGTCCTTGAGCTGTGTTTCGTACTTTTCCTTCAACGACTTCTCGGCCAGATCCTTTTCCAGCGCCACGCGCTGCAAGCCGCTCTTGAGTTCGTCGCGTTCCTTTTCGACCGCGCCGACCGCCTCGGTGATCGCGAGCTTCTGCGCGATGCCGCTGGCCTCGAGCCTGGCCTTCAGCGCCTGAAGCTCGGCCTCTTTGGCGGCGGCGGTTTTCTGCACCTCGCCCGCCAGCCTCGCCTCGGCCAGCCTGGCGGCGGCTTGCTGGTCCTGCCGGGCGCGTTCGAGTTCGCCGGCCAGCGCGTCGCGCTCTTTTTCCACCGCGCCCAGCGCCTCGGTGACGGCGAGTTTTCGCGCCACCTCACCGGCCTCGAGCCGGGCCTTCAGTTCCTTGATCTCGGCATCCTTGGCGGAGGCGGCCTGCTGCAATTCGCCGGCCAGTTTGGCGCGGGCGAGTTCAACGGCGCTTTGCTTGTCCCGCTCGGCCAACTCCAACCGTTCGTGCAGTTGCTGGTCGAAATCGCTGTCGCGCACCTGCTTGAGGATGTCCGCGTACCCGGCCTCGTCGATCTTGAAGGCTTTCCCGCAGTGCGGACAGATGATCTCATTCATGACTTTTTTTCCTTTGCCCTAGACAAGGTTGGCAGTTCCCATTCGGGTCAAAGCAGTTTTTGTTGATGTGGGGACGTACCCTCTCCCCACCCCCTCGCCCACTTGTGGGAGAGGAGCCGGGGGGAGAGGGGCGGCGTTTCGTGCAGGCCACTGGACTTGCCGGAACGGCTCTTGACCAAGCAATGCACCGCTTCCCGAATTGTGACCGAGGGTGAACGCGGTGCGCGCTAAGATTAATGCTTTGCCCGATGCCCTCCGCCCCCTCGTCCGGTCTGAACCTCGCCCAGCAAGATGCCGTCAACCACCTGAGCGGGCCTTGTCTGGTGCTGGCCGGCGCGGGCTCGGGCAAGACGCGGGTCATCACGCACAAGATCGCGCGGCTGATCCAGACCGGCACGCCGGCTTCGCGCATCGCCGCCATCACCTTCACCAACAAGGCCGCCGCCGAAATGCGCGAGCGCGCCCGCGCGCTGGTCGGCAAACCGGCGGGCGAGGTGCTGATCTGCACCTTCCACGCCCTGGGCGTGCGGCTGCTGCGCGAAGACGGCGCGGCGCTGGGCCTCAAGCCCCAGTTCAGCATCCTCGACAGCGACGACGTGCTGAGCCTTATCAAGGACTGCGGCGCCACCACCGACGCCGCCACCGCGCGCCAGTGGCAATGGACCATCAGCCGCTGGAAAAACGCCGGCCTGAACGCCGAACAGGCGCTGGCCCAGGCCAGCGGCGAGGGCGAGCGCCAGACCGCCCGGCTGATGGCGCTGTACCAGGAACGCCTGGCCGCCTACCAGAGCGTGGACTTCGACGACCTGATCGGCCTGCCGCTGCTCATGCTACAAAAACATGAGCACATCGCGCAAAAGTGGCAAGAGCGGCTGGCCCACCTGCTGGTGGACGAATACCAGGACACCAACGCCACCCAGTACGAGCTGATGAAACTGCTGGCGGGCGCGCGCGGCAACTTCACCGCCGTGGGCGACGACGACCAGAGCATCTACGGCTGGCGCGGCGCCACGCTGGACAACCTGCGCCGACTGCCGCAAGACTACCCGCGGCTAAAAGTCATCAAGCTGGAGCAGAACTACCGCTCCACCAGCGCCATCCTGCGCGCCGCCAACAACGTGATCGGCCCCAACCCCAAGCTGTTCCCCAAGACGCTGTACTCCGAGCTGGGCGAGGGCGAGCCGGTGCGCGTGGCGGCCAGCGACCACGAGCAGCACGAGGCCGACCGCGCGGTGGCGCGCATCCAGGCGCTGCGGGAAACCTCGCCGCACAAGGAGTGGCGCGACTTTGCCGTGCTGTACCGCGCCAACCACCAAGCGCGGGTGTTCGAGCAGGCGCTGCGGCGGGCCCAGATTCCCTACAAGGTGTCGGGCGGCCAGAGCTTCTTCGACCGCGCCGAAATCAAGGACCTGTGCGCCTGGCTGCGCCTGTGGATCAACGAGGACGACGACCCCGCCTTCCTGCGCGCCGTCACCACGCCCAAGCGCGGCATCGGTCACCAGACGCTGGCGCAGCTCGGCGAATTCGCCGCCAAGTCGCGCCTGTCGCTGTTCGGCGCGCTGTTCGCGCATTCGCTCGGCGCGGCGCTGCCGGCGCGCTCCGTCGGCAGCCTGCGCGAGTTCGGGCGCCTGGTGAATGATCTGAGCTACCGCGCGCGCCACACCATCGGCGCCGAAAGCGCCCGCGCCTTCCTGCTGGCGTGGCTGCAAGACATCGGCTACGAAAAGCACCTGCTCGACGGTGAGGACAGCCAGGCGCTGGCCACCGCCCGCTGGGGCAACGTGCTGGAATTCGTCGGCTGGATGGCCGGGCGCTGCGGCAGCCAGATCGACGACGCCGCCGGCGTCAGCCTGGCGCAGGAAAGCAAGAGCCTGCTGGAAGTGGCGCAGACCGTCTCACTCATCGCCACCCTGAACGAACGCGAGCAGGACCCGAACGTGGTCACCCTGTCCACCCTGCATGCCGCCAAGGGACTGGAGTGGCCGCACGTGGTGCTGGCCGGCGTGATCGAAGGCGTGCTACCGTTTCGCATCGACGAGAAAGCCGGCGCCGCCGAACAGGCCAGCCGCATTGAGGAAGAGCGGCGCCTGATGTACGTCGGCATCACGCGCGCGCAGCACACCCTGCTCGTCAGCTGGACGAAGCGGCGCAAGCGCGGGCGCGAAATCGTGGCCGCGCAGCCGAGCCGCTTCATCGCCGAAATGGCGCTCGACAAAGCCGACACGCCCCGCGAAGACCCGCGCGCCAAACTCAAGGCCCTGCGCGCCGAATTCGCGCAACGCGCGGCGGCGGCCAAGCTGCAAAAGGAAGCGCCATGAAATCGACCGGCCTGTCACGGCTCCCCGGCCAAAAATGCACCACCGTTCAGCCTGAGCTTGCCGAAGGCCGGCGCAAGGCTTCGACGGGCCTGGTTACTATTTTATTGATAGCAACCTACGCCCTCTGCGCCTGCGCCAGCGGCCCAGCGCAAGACACGGCGCGGGCGCGAGGCTGCCCGGATGTGATGCGGTTGCATGCCGCGCAGTTGTACGGCCAGTGGAGCGTCGAGCTGGTGCAGGCCGGCCTGCGCGGCACGTTGACCCTGCGCCAGCACCCGGAATTCAGCGCCAGCCTGCGCGGCGAATTCCTCATCGGCGGCCAGCGCTCCATCGCCTCCGGCGACGTCGAGGCCGGCGACTTCAACCTGGACGAATCGCGCGACGGTAAAACCCTGTTCGCCTTCTGGAGCGGCCAGTTGGTGCCCGGCGCCTGCGGCAACGAAATCCGCGGTCAATGGCAGCCCCTGGCCCCCGAAGGCCAGAGCGCCCCGCCCGTCAGCGATTTCGTGCTGCGCCGCGGCGGCACCGGACGATGACGTGCGCCTGTCCGCAGCGCACGGGCCATCACCGAAGCGTCAACGCCTGCCATCGTTAAACCGCCTCCAGCGCCGCGCGCGGGCGCAGGGCGTCGAGATCCGTGCCTGAAAGCGCGGCTTTGGTGTAGTGTCTTGCTCCGGCGGCATGTGATGCCCATGGAGATCGACCTATGGCTTTGAGCAACGATATGCACCTGGTGGCGGTCCAACTCGAGCGCCTGCGCCCCACGCAGATCACGGTGGGCTACCGGGAAGTGCAGGCCAAGCGCAGGCACTGGGAAACGCTGGGCCACAAAGCGCGCGCGGCAGCCATCGACACGCACTGGTTTCCGGCGGTGCTGGGCCCGGGCGACGAATATTTCATCGTCGACCACCACCATCTGGGGCTGGCGCTGCTCGAAGAAGGCGAAGCCCAGGCCCGCGTCATGCTGCTCCGAGACCTGTCATGGCTGGAAGCGGAGATTTTCTGGCGCATGATGGAACACAACCAATGGGTGCACCCCTATGGCGCCGACGGCAAGCGTTGCGACTATGGCCGCATCCCCGGTGCCTTGGCCCGACTGGAAGACGACCCCTATCGCAGCCTGGCAGGCGCCATGCGCGCTGCGGGCGGCTACGCCAAGGACGCCACGCCGTTCAGTGAGTTCCTGTGGGCCGACTACCTGCGCCCGCTGATCAAGCCCGCAGCCATCGCCGATAACTTCGACCAGGCCCTGTCCAACGCGCTGGTCCTGGCGCACGAGCAGCCAGCGCGCTACCTGCCGGGCTGGTCGGGCAAGGTCGAGGCGGGCGTCAACGCTTGATCTTTCGCTGCGGCGGCGCAAGGCGAAACCCTGCGTTGCGTCTCAAGACCCGTTGCAAGGCGGCTGTCTGGCCCCGATTGCCCACAAGAACCATTGGACGGGATAATTGCAAGTTGCGCTTGGCTAACCCAAGCTACGCGCCGAGGTCAACGGCGGAACGACACGGCGCGTTAAGTTGCGCTCCGCCATTTCATTTGCATACACACGCCTGACCTATGAGCTGAACACGTCCTGTGAAAAGCGATTTGCACCCTGCAGCGAGGTGGTTCTCGCTGCAGGGGTAGGGGGATTGGTACGCCCTGCCCTGACCGTGGTGCATGTCCAACACAGGAGTGAACATGTCAGTGAACCAATTCATCGAGTCGCAATCGGCCGATCCCTTCGAGCGCGCCATGGCCCGGAAAGTGGCCGCCATCCTCAATGACCCCAACCCACGCATCGACAGCGCGCGCCGCCAGTGGCTGGTGCAGCAAGCGCAACAGGAACTGATCGAGCACCGTCACCAGCGCGAACGCGCGCAGCAACTGGCGGAGCGCAAGTCAGCCCGTCGCCACAACCGCAGCCCGTCATTGGACGCCGTGGCGGCTCGGCGCAAGGAGTTGGGGCGAACAGGAGCGCCTTATTACTGCGCCGAGGACAACGCCGCCAAAAAACCAGCGACGCGAAACGGGTAGCGCACCGCGAGACCTGTGAACGCCCGATGGGCCGCCCGGTCTCGAAACGCCCCACTGCCCGCCGATCACGACTTCTGAAGAAGTTTCTTCAGCCGATACACCGCCTCCAGCGCCTCGCGTGGACTCAGGGTGTCGGGGTCGATGCCTGAAAGCGCGCTTTCCACCGGCGAGGGCGCGACTTCCAGGGCAGCGGGCGGGGCGGCGAACAGGTCGACCTGGGCGCGACTCTGGTGCGCGCCCTGTTCCAATTGCTCCAGCGCATGGCGCGCGTGGTTCACCACCGCCTGCGGCACGCCGGCCAGACGGGCCACCTGGATGCCGTAGCTGCGGCTGGCGGGACCGGGCTGCAGCTCGTGCAAAAAAACGATGCCGGCGCCGCTTTCGGCGGCGCTGACGTGCACGTTGATGGCGGCGTGGTGCGTGGCCGGAAACTCGGTCAGCTCGAAGTAGTGGGTGGCGAACAGGGTGAAGGCCCGCACCCTGTCGTGCAGGTGCGCGGCGATGCCG
>Ga0123354_10020717_pt1 | contig 10348 bp, 6 predicted proteins | sample TergutLab28metaG_2_FD_97872 | JGI IMG/M metagenome (GOLD analysis project Ga0123354, IMG submission 97872) | Labiotermes labralis P4 segment gut microbial communities from Petit-Saut dam, French Guiana - Lab288 P4 | ecosystem: Host-associated > Arthropoda: Insects > Digestive system > Gut ...
AATTGCTAAAACTTTGAATCCCAAACTCCACCCAGGACTGAATTCCAACCGCCCCCCCCCCCAAGCCCCCCCCCCCCCATTGCAGAGCCCGCGCGCCACCAATACTAAAGCATTCCTTATATTACCTAATAATCCATTCTTGACTGGCAGATAATACCACCCGCTAAACGTAAAATACATTAATTCCTCCTGGGCAATTAACCGAGATGATGCTTCAAATAATGGTATGAACGCTTCCTTTCAGATCCTTTCCGATTCATCGTACATTAATTATCGTAGAAAAAGCTGTTTCCTTTTATGAGATACAGACAATGTAGATAAAGAAATCACACACAAAAATAAAGAAATAGATAAATAAATATACGAATATGGTGTCCATGTTTAAGGAACATTATTACTTATTTATGCACTCTTTTTTGACTATTTTGTTGGGCGCATTCGTACCGTTGCGTAAAGTGACTATTAGGTCTGTCATGCGAATGTGACGCTCATGTCTGCCTATCCATCGCATGGAAACAACTCGACTTCCACTGGACACATTTTTCTTCTATTTCGTACTTGAGGATTTTTCGAAAATCTGTCAAGATCCTTCAAGTTTGATTAAAATCTGAAAATAATAACGGGTACTTCATGTGAAGGCCTACGTACTTACATTTATGATATCTCACTGAATTCTTCTGCGAATTAACAATGTTTTGGACAAAACCTGTAGAGAAAATCGAAACACACTTTCCTTTGAATAATCGCCTTTCCCTAAAATCGTGCAGTTTGTTAAATAATGTGCGACAAACACAAGATGAATTGTTGCGTTTCCACTGCAACATTGTTACGTGAAAGCACCACACGTTATGTTATGTGTGTGCTGCTCTTCTTGTTACATATTGTAATGTTCTGCCATAAACCCTTACTTTTTAAGTTATATTCCGTGAAATGTTTCGAAGATTTGTACATAGCTGAGAAACGTGGGCAATAGGTTTTAAATAGAAACAACTGCAAATGCTTCGTGGGTAACACACTTAATATCTGCGAACCACAATCGCCTCTGGGCAACGCTGCACTATCGACTGAATAGAAGGATGAACAGAAACTACAGCTACATGTACATTTGTAGCCAGCAACTGCACACAACTGTCACATTACTCACAGTAATATTTTTAAAACAAACTCCTACATATTTCGGACCTTCCTGGTCCATCAATAGGAACTACATTAATTGTTGTTGTATAGAACAGTTACTAAACAATATATTGATGTCTTGTATACTTACTGATGGTGAACCAGTAAGGTCCGAAACATGGAGGAGCTGAATGTTTTAAAAATGTTATTGTGAATTGAATGACAACTGTGTGTACTCGTTGGTAAAATTTGTATAAAGTGAATTACAACGCACTGCATGGAAAATATAAGACTACAGCTGAACTGGAGAAGTTTACACCGGATTATTCTGAAGCTAAAGTTCTTGTAACAATTACTTCGAAACTATTCTCTTCCATCGCATCTGCTCACAGCGATACCAACGTTAAAGACAGTAAAAAGAATCGTAAATAATCGTTAGAACTAAATTTACAATTCGCAGAACAATAAAGTCTACCAGTGAAGTCAAGTTGTGTACAGTGCCGTTCCCTTCAAATACGGTGCCCCACTCCATTCCTTCACAGTCCCTTACAGAGTCCCGCGGTAGCACAGTGGTTAAGGTGCTGTGTTACAAATCGGAAGGTCGCTGGTTCGATCCCAGCTGTTGTCATTGGGTTTGTCATTGACATAAAATCCTTCCAATCGCACTATGACCCTGGGGTCGACTCAGCCTCTAACAGAAATGAGTACCAGGAGTATTTCCTGGGGGTAAAGGCGGCCGGTGCGTAAGCCTGACAACCTACCACCATCCTGTGCCGTTGTCACGAAATCTGGGAGCCTTAACTTCATGGAACCCTCTGGGCCTGTCCAGGTCTGTAATGGGACTGCTTCACCCTTACAGAGTCACACTGATACAAAACCCAGTGAGTTAGTCCAAAGATCCAGGATACTATGCCTGCCTAAATCATACTTATATGCTTTGATATTCTTTTTCAAAGTGCCAAATGTCTTACAAAATGTCATGTTGTAGTTGTCACACAATCTGACCTACAGTTAACAAATGACAACGGGGAGCGACATTACGATATCCAGTACATCTACTGGGTATTTGAACAAATCTTTGCGCTGCTTCTCCCTGAAGATGAACGTACAATGATCTTTCGAACATCTGTAACTACACATCAGCCCACACGACATAACATACCACAAGACTTGACTCTTCAACTTCCTGTGACATCAGTGTCATGACGTCACAGGATAAAACGATAATGCTATCCCAACTGACAGTTAAGTCACACGTCACAATACCACATGCGCAGTAAAGGCTAATCCCGTCACTAGATGGAACTGACAAACATATTCAGATTTCATACTGTTCATTACGTGCATTGTAAACTGATTAGCAACCCCTCTCAGTACCAACAAATGCATAGTTATACTATTTCGTATTTCACTCCTAATTAGCCCCTACATGTTTCGACTTAACTGCGATTATCAGGGACCTCACAAATAAACTGCTAAAACTTACAGCGATAAGATAGTCTTATAGAGCATACGATTATCAAATGTACAGATTGTAGTTAAAATATACTATACTACTGTATTTAAAATGTTAAAATTACATTTTAAATACTGTTCATAAGCAGATGCATATTTACAATGTTATAAAATTTTAGAACATTTTAGATATTGCAAGTCTTAACTATAATCTGTAAATTTGATACGAATAAGCACTATAAGACTACCTTAACACTAAGTTTTAGCAATATAGCTCCCTGATGATGGCAGTTACGCCGGAAAATGTAGGAGCTAATTAAGAGTGAAGTACTGGTACTGAAAGTGTTTGTTAATCCAACACATTAAGAGCCAGGGTGTTTTGCCGCCAGACAAAGAACTCCCCACATCTCCTGAATAGTAGGCTGGACCCCAGAGACAGACCGGACCTCTTGGAGAAGAGAAAATGGCGTACGTTATCACTGCTTGGGACTGAGATATTGTTACTCAGTTAAGCGGACAGTAGCCTAGCCACTGTACCGACTGCATAGACTCTCCTGCGGATAATATGTGCATAGGTACGGAACTCAGTTAATAGTGTGACAGCTGCTGTGTGCAAAAACAGTCATTATGAGCTACGCAGGGCAGACAAACAGTAAGTACTAAACTGCCGTTGTAACATAACATGGCTTTCCAATACTCTGTTCCGAACATAAGAGATGGAGAATGTGAAAGTTTAATTAACAATAATTATAAGCACCGTATATGGGAAAAATTAACCGGTAATAAATTGTTGTTAAGCTGATCTTGGTGGCCGCGAGGACTAAGGTATGGCACTGCGGCCGCTCGCTTATTGGGATTACGGGTTCGAATCCCGCCGGGGACATGGATGTTTGTCTCTTGTGAGTGTTGTGTACGACAGGTCGATCACTTATCCTGAGGAGTCCTACTAAGTGTGATCGAGAAACATCTTAAAGGAGGCCTAGGCCCACTAGGTCTGACGACTCATGAGAAAACTGTAACCTGGATTGACATACCTCAGGCAAGAAGTAGCAGCGAGCTGTTTTGAAGACGGTGCTGAACTTCAGGTTCCGTAAAATGGGAGGAGGGGGAAGTTAGTGACTAGCTAGAAAACTATGAGCTTCTCGAGGAAAACTCTGCTGCGTGTCGTCCATTAGTCAATTTAGTTCGCTGGCCAGTCAGACAGTGTAATTAGTAAGACATAAAAAGTACTTCCGCTCCCATATCAACTCCGCCCACCCTCACGTAATCTATTTCCACTGTATTTGTTGAGAATAGATACGTTCTGGATATTGGAATTAACCCTGAGCGCCAGTGAAAGGCGACAAAAAAAAAAAAAAGACGCCTAACTGCGCTTTGTCGTGACCAAAATATTTGTCTTTCTGCCAAGTTCTTCGAGTGCGCTTTCCCCGTCTAGCACACCCGTCCTACTTAAACACACATACACACACGAGACACTAACCTACATACACAGTAAAAGTTCGTTTATTCTGCACTCTGTGCAGCTAACAGGTCTGCTGTGACGTCATAATGTTCCCCACAGTCCACTGCGATTTACGCCTGTACACTTGACATTGCTGATCAACAGCAGGAAGAAGTTAATGACGTATCAGCTGCTGTAACAACTGTTAGGCAGCAACACAGCTACCAATTTTATGGTTTTTACTGCTTTGTAAGTTGTGTCTGTTTTATTTTTATATCAATCCTTCATCACAGCGCAAACAAAAATTGTTTTTCCTAGTCAACATTCTATTCACGGTGACGATGTGCAGAGCGTCAGACAAGCGGTGTTTATGTTATTTTATTATTGCTACATGTTTCGACTGTTCTGAAAAGCCGCCATAAGGCAGTTTAAAGATACACAAAGGAAACAATTTATACACAAGCCATTACAATGGAACTCCTTCAAACAGTCGAGGAGTGAACTTCATAAAAATAAGAGTTACATAAGTCGAAACTACGTCAGAATTGAGATAGTGTTTAAAATGTAATCTATGTGTATTATGTTAAAATAATATTCCAGTAATTTGGGAGTGAAAGGCAAGTTCCTCAGTTTTAAATCGAGTCTCGGGTGGTATAATCAAAGATCAGAATTCTGAATTGATCCTTACAAGAATATATAAACGGAGCAAGCCATTAAAAAGAATATCCAGTCTACGGGTTGTATTTCCCTTTCACTCTAGATTTTAATTTGATAAGCATGTGTTATTTTAATATTTTAAGATACAATTTTGATATTGTCCTAGATATAGTTTAGGCCTACTCAACTGCTATTTTTGTAAAGTTAAGACCTCAGCTATTAGAAGAAGTGTCGTTTTAATGGGTTGAGTTTCAACTGTCTTTCTTTGCGTGCTTTTGAATTTGCCTCATGACGGCTTTCCAGCAAAGTCGAAACATGTAGCAAGAATAAAATAATATACACACAGTTCTGATTGTATCACAAAGAGATGTCATACTGAGAGATAATATACCTATCTACAAAATCGGTCTATCGACACAACCTATTGTCCAATAGGTCTAACGGCACAACATATTGCCCAATCGGTCTAACGGCACAACCTATTGCCCAATCGGTCTATCGGCATAAACTATAGCCCAATCGGTCTAACTGCACAAACTATTGTCACATAAATAAAACTTACTGCACATAAACTCGACATTGCAAAATTTAAAAAAAAAATGGATACAATACACGCTAAATTCCATTATCACGGGTAAAACTCGAGTCAGCATTTTGAAACTACTTTGCTCCTGTTCACCGACCGCCTCCTCCGCCTCTTGACACTGTCACATATCCAACCAATCAGATAAAATTACTTTCGATAAGCCTTCGGAGTCTCCCTTACGGAGTTCTTTTTCTACGAAGTCTATCTTGCATGGGTAAGCACAAAATCATTTGTTGCTGAGAGCCTAAGGTTGATTAAATGTGGCACACTGAGAGAAACACATCGACAAGATAAGCTACGGAGTTCCTTGTTGACATCACAGTTCAATCGAAAATACGGCGTGACAATTCCTATCGCTACTGAGCTACCTGAAGTTTACGTGTACATGAAATATGTAGGGTCCCTTGTAATTGTATTTGTTAAGCGATTTATGAAATTAATTATGGCATATTCGCAGCTAACAAAGGCACTAAGTCCAAGGAACAGGATTAATGTCAACAGTTGAAAATTACAGTTATTTTTCCTCATGGCTCGACAGCCCCGGCTGGCCTAGGACTCCTCTACGTGTTACCTCGATCACATTCAGACAAATATACTCGGTATGACTCCTCTGGATGAGTGATCGGCCCGTCGCAGAGACCTATACCTGACAACACGCAACACTCACAAGAAACATACATCCACGTCCTCGGGAGGATTCGAACCCGCAATCCCAGCAAGCGAGAAGCCGTAGGCCCACGCCTCAGAGTGTGCGGCCACCGCGATCGGCCAGTTACACAGATGGTCAAGAAATACCTCCTTAGCTTGGAACAAGAACGTTTACTATAGCATATAGAAAATTCCGAAATTGAGCCTACAATGAATCAATCGACTGCGCCATATCACTACTCACCATTACACACTTAATTCCTAAACACCTTTGCTATGACTAGATCTCACAGGTAAACTTCCTTTTTAACGTTTCCCGATAAAATGTTTATATATTTATGATTTCTTTCATGTCCATTTTAGCCTCCTTACCCAATCACAATAAGGCTCTCAAGGAAAAGCAGGAAGTACAAGTTACTAAATGTGTAACTTTCTGTGTTATGTTGCTAATTCACTCTGTTAGATTGATTTATGTATCTTTTCCTAGTATCGTGGTCAAGCATTTTTATTCCTTCTTCAACTGAGAGAAAGATCACGCTTTACATCGAAGTGAAAAATGATTTATTAGCATATTTCCGAATGTACAAAGTGAAAAACTTTACACAACGTGGAACACTGCACTGCACATGTTGTTGGTTATAAACTCTGCGGGGTATTTTACAGCACATGCCGTTTTTCTCTAAAAATTTCTTATCTTAAAACGTATGAAATTTCATTGCATGTGTTTTTCAGCGCTGCACATTACGGCCGAAATGTCATTATGCGAAATATATTAATTAATTCAACAGGGGAGTTAATATCTGTGAAACAAAAATACGAGTATGCACCTTAGCCGCACAAGATCTAAATACAAGATCTTTAAATCATACTCTAACAGTGCAAAACTGTGTAACTGTTCTAATGCTTGTGTGATACCATAAACAATGCACAACTGTGTAAGTAGTCTAACACATGTGTGATACCATAAACATCCATATACACAGTACGAAAGATGGGCAGAGATATGCAGAAAGTGGCTACATGATGTTTCACAGATCTTTATCACGACATCTACTTGTGTCTCTTTATCCACACTATCAGAAAACACATTGCAGCGTTCATTTTAGCTGGTGGATGACAAAAGTTTGACGCAGTCATGAAGCAGTTTAAGCCATCGGCACCCAAAGTGTGATCCGCGAACCGCTAGGAGTCCGCGAGAAATGGCCAAGGAGACAGGGAGAATACTTTTGTCTTTGTATTAGAAGTTGGAAAGAAACATGCTGTATTAAATATTTAGTATCATTTTAAAACGTCTGTAAATGTGGTATAACACAGTAGAGCGGAATATTTCCTTCAGAACTTTCCTAAAGAACTTTTACACTAAATTATTTCTTACAGCTGAAGCATGTCTGTTGCTTGCAATTATAGAAACATAAAGTGTTATCCGAGTTTTAAATAAGTGTTCCACAGTGGGCACAATTTTAGAGAGGGGTGTCTGTAGAATTTGTGAGAGGGTTCCGCTGTAGCAGAAATGTTGACACACACAAAGGCATTAAGAGATGAATTGTAGTCCGATAAAATAAATGTAATACGTGTTTGTATACAAACATAAACACAATAACGTGATATATGTAAAAGAATATGTTAGTGCATCTCAGGTTAATGGAATTCTGTGAAAGGTGAAACGGTAGTTTTTGTGGTACTTACCAGTGGTATACTAGTTGGAACTGAATTCCAACTAGTATACCACACCATCAACACATCATCTATATACTGGATTAAAACTAAACATATCACTATATCAGTCATTATTTAACACACCAAAACTTTTAACATGCAAGATTTTAATTATTATCCATTTTTAACCTATATTTATATTACTTACATAATTTTAAAGAAAATTATAATTTTAATTGTTATGGAGTGATGGTGACAGTTGTGTGTTTTTGTATTCTTGTAGAAGGAATATCACCGGAATACCGACCGAAACATGTTGGTGAAAATATTGTTAATAAAATACATCATAAATATTTAAGTGCATTTGTTAGTCAATTATATATAATGATCATTGTGTTTAACATATCAAATGACATTCAAGTTTGTTATACCCGCTGTCCTCGAATTACAAGCAAGATAAGTTCTAAACGCCTAGTCCTAATTCGAATTGCTCGTCAGTGGAAAATACGAAATGATCTGAGGCGATTAGGATTCAAATAAGAAATCTTTCTGTTTAATTTAATAATAGCATGGTTTCTTCAACGAAATACAGAAAGGTCAAGGAGATAGTTGTTAAATCCAGAGCAAAGATACTAGTTTGAACTGAAATTTTCTTAAGGAAATTTTGGACGTCATTTCGGTTGGTTGCAAGTGGGAGAGGTGTAAGTTGGTCAGTGGCTGTACTGGAACTCGGTGTATTTTGCATTGCATGTGTATGTTTAGTACAAACCTAGGATATGAAGTTCATGAGTTTCCTGCGAAACGGCATGAATGCACATGAGAGAATGGTGGTGCACACGTATATGTAAACACACACACACATTTTAACTTCGGCATTGGTTGCCTTTGAGTGGTCAGGTGAACCCCCTGGGGATAGAGCCCACGGAACTGATTCAATACGAGACTGCAAAAGCACCACAGTTGGACAGTGTAGAGAACACAAAACCTTATCCCTCTGCCCCGAATCTAAGCACAAACCCTCGAACATCCAGCCCGTAGCGTAGTTATTACAGTGACTCAGCCCGTAGCGTAGTTATTACAGTGAATCAGCCCGTAGCGTAGTTACTGCAGTGACTCAGTGAACGTGGTCCCTAAATGTAAGTTGAGAGACACACAACAGTCACTTTTATCAATGTCTTTTTTGAAATTATCAGCTCATCGAGGCAATAACAGAGCGATATTACCAGAAGCGTTACCCTCATGTTTCTGTTTTGCATTTTTTTAAAATAATTTTCTTGGGGGTAAGAGAGTCCCTTGGATCTGCGACAACAAATTTTGCAGCTGTCTGTTCTCCAGATAGATAAATGAATAAGTATGGAGTGTTGGTGTAGTGATACCTTCAGGAGAAAACCGCAGGACGCGGAGAAAATCCTGTCCTGATGTCACTCTTTCCACTATGAAAACATGCGATTTGTTCCCTGGGAAATAATCGTTTCCTCCATATCGTGACGCCGGCGACTGACCGCCTGACCTATAGCAAATCTGTCGACCTACTTTCCTGTGAATCGCCCTCGCACTATTGATAGAGTAAAGTGTCTTATATAACACGCAGCCTAACAGTACTGATCATTGCAGCCAGAGCTCGAGTTAGGCGAATGACAAGAGAGCTAGCGTCCTACTGCCGCTCATCATAAATCAACTCGCTGCTGTTATCCACTTAACGCTATTACAATTAGCGGTAACTTTTATTGTCCTTCCCACTAGTCTTCTTTCTTTCCTTCCAGTTACTGAATTTTATCTGTAAGAGGGACAAGGTACCAGAGGAGTGCAGAAGACCATACAACGAGGAACAGTACGATCTGTACCCTTCAACAAATATTATTCGGGTGATTAAGTCAAGTTGAATGATATGGGTTGGGCATGCGGCACGTATGAAAGACAGGAAAGGCCAATACAGGGATTTTGTTGGGAGACATCAGGGAAAGAACCACTTGGAAGAAATTGATGTAGATGGAAGGATAATATTAAGTTTAATTTTCAAAAAGTGGGATACAGATACATGGACTGGATTGGCCTGGCTCAGTATATGAACAGGTGTCGGGCTTTTGTGAATGAGGTCATGGACCATCGGGTTCTACAATGCGGGTGGTTCCTTGACCTAACTCAGGACATGTTAGCTACTCAGGAAGGATTCTTCTCCCTGGTGTTCGTTAGCTGTTTAGTTAGTTGGTTTGTTAGTAAGCTGGTTGGTTGTTTAGTTGGATGTTTGGTTGGTTGGTTGGTTGGTTGGTCAGTTAGTCAGTTAGTTCGTAGTTGGTAAAGACAGGAGTGGCTTTATCCTGATCAATCATCACAATGTTCATGTTAGCCGTGGGGCGCATCCGGTCTCTTGTGTACGGGGTTGCCGCATCTATTTCAATGCGGTTAAAGCCGAAGGTAGAAATACAAATCAATTTGTATTGGCGCACCTATAAACTATTTATCATAAACTCTGCCACATGTTTCGACTATGAAGATTCATCCACAGAAGAGTCTCCTCAAAGTATGTAAATGCTACACGACACACAGTATTGACTGATTTCACAATCTGCGATCTCAAGCTTCACGTGAAAATTGTATAACAATTTAGATGCTTAACAAAAACAGTAGATTTTAATTTTCATTTTGTTACCGTGCAATGTTATCAATGTTTTTCAAATACCAACTTATTGCACTATTTATTTACTTGATAAAACACACGTTAAAATACACACGTCAAATCCATTAAATTTTTTTTAATATAACACTCCTACATGTTTCAATCCTTCCGG
>Ga0123354_10020718_pt1 | contig 10348 bp, 6 predicted proteins | sample TergutLab28metaG_2_FD_97872 | JGI IMG/M metagenome (GOLD analysis project Ga0123354, IMG submission 97872) | Labiotermes labralis P4 segment gut microbial communities from Petit-Saut dam, French Guiana - Lab288 P4 | ecosystem: Host-associated > Arthropoda: Insects > Digestive system > Gut ...
GTTTTGTTATTCCACGTAAGTGTCTCAAAAATTTCATCTGTGCTGCTTCTAAACGTTGTTCCTCTCTTTTCTTCAGTACCCAAGCTTCACTTCCAAATTTCAATGCTGCTTTAGCTGTAATGTGTGAATTCTTAACTTTGTTTCTTTGTTCATTTGTTTTCCAAAATGTCTCCGTATAGCTCCGTTTATTTTGTTATATGTTTGCAATTTATCTTCTAAATCACTTGTATTCTGATATGCGGTACCCCCAACTATTTAAAATGTGTTACCTGTTCAATAATATTATCGTTTATCACAATTTTTACCCTCTGTATGTGGTTTCCCCACATTGCCATTGATTTTGTTTTTGTACTAGATATATTAAAAAATAAGATGGCCTAATTAAACCACCAATTGTTGTCACGCAGGCTCAAGAGGCTAAACTGCTCATATATTCCAATCTTCGCAAAAAGAAGCTGCAATCATGAGCCTATTAGGGTGGCCACGTCCGTTCGTCCGCCTTCCTACTCGCAAGGAGCAAGCCGCAAACCGCACAATTAACGTGACGATGAGATTTTACCAACCCTGTCGACAAATTCCAGTTTTGGTTCAAACCATACAACAACTTGAGTTTTGAGTCTCCCTAGCTAAATATGTAACGAAAAGTAAAAAATCACCAGCAACAAACTAGAGAAAAATGAAACACACAATTTAAGTGCCGGCCAGGCCGATCCTGTGGTCCATCCAGCATCCTATTCGGGGTGGGGGGCGGGCACCGCAAGATCATTGACCGTGGGTAAAGCAGACGAGGCGTGAAGCTAACCACTCACTCTCACCTAGTACTGAGTTTAAGAATAAGCAGAGCTACACCTCAGCTCCCCCGCCCCCAATGCCTTCACAACGTGTAGTTTGAGGCACTGCGCTACAAGCCGGAAGGTCGCGGGTTCGATTCCCAAGGGTGCCAGTGGAATTTTTCATTGACATAATCTTTCCGGTCGCACTATGGCCCTGGAGTTGACTCAGCCTCTAACAGAAATGAATACGAGGAATATTTCCCGGGGGGTAAAGGCGGCCGGTGCGTAAGGCTGACAACCTTACCACTTTAATGTGCGGACTGTCTTGAAATCTGGAAGCCTCAACCTCCTGGAACCCTCAGGGACTGTACAGGCCTGTAATTGTACTGCTTTTACTCTAAGTCCAGTAATCTTTTACGTAATATGTACGGATAATGGTTCCACGCGAACGCGCCAGGTTGTTACGCCGTGCGTATATTTCCCGATCTGTTACCTTTAATTCTGGTTTTCAGGCACTTTATCTTTCCTGGCGGTTGCGAGACGAGATACCTCGGATCCTACAGGCTTCTTTCAAAAGCCATCAGCCTTTGCGCCTATATACTACAGCAGAAACCCACATATATAACGTGCAGAAGGTACGCTGTAACTACTTCTCACAACATTGGTACGTAGTTAATTGAATGCAAATACCGACGATTTCAGTCACGTGATGCTGACGCTCGTAATCCCTGAGGTACTAGCTCAGAAGACGTGTAATTTAGTTGAAGCACACACTCGAGTACGCAGCAAAACCTCACCACGTCTTGAGAGGCGTGCCACGAACGGAAAGTGCCTTACAAGGTGTTAAGTACGTTAAATGTTCGAATGCAGTGGGAACGGCATAAGAGAATCTACTGGGAACAATAAACTACATACAAAGTTATCAGCTGTTCAGCTAGTCAATCTATGGATGGAGAAATCCATAAACTTAATGAGTTCAGACGTCATACACCATCGTCATGTTATGCTGAACAGTGTAACAAAACTCCCGCCCCGGGGTTCATTGCCGTGTTAACAACAGCCCGCCACTGGCACCCTACACTCCACCCCTTTCATCCTCCATGATTCCATCACTCGAATAATATTTGGCGAGTTTCTCTGCAGTCTCCTGTTGCTTCCTGTGTCTCACTGCAAGGTCTCCATGACCCCCTAAGCAACCTGATCTCACACACCCTCAGCCTACGTCACTTCCTTACGGTCGGAAGCTCAGTGTCACACATGTACCGAACAGGTGACTTCATACAGTTCTGCGTATATGTACAACCGAGGAACGGACGAATCACTGCAAACGGTCTCCGGACCAAGAATCGAACCCGGGACCTCCCGAATCCGAAGTAGTTGTGTCCAGAGCTCAAGCACTCAAGCACGACGTTCGGAAGGACCGTTGAATTCAGATAAGCAGCTTGTGACGGTGCGAACTGAAGTGTCTTTAAGGTCGGAACCTGGGCGCTCTTGATGTTGGCGGTGTCTGGCTTCCGGGTTCTGCTAACAGAATTGGTTTCATTCTGTTGAGACGGGGGAGGGGCGGGGAGGAGAAAGGGGGGAGATTCGTCTGCGACTATTCTCTGGTAAAAGGTACAGCATTTGGGATAAGACTGTTCTTCCTTTTCCTTTCTACCTGCTTCTCAGAGATTCTTTTCATACTAACAGGGTGACGGCGGAAGAGGTCACAAAGCTACAAAAGAAAGGAGTCGGTAACTAACCTTCTAGCAGTAGTACTAGCAGTAGTAGGCTACTAGTAGTGCAACAGTAAAAGGTAAAGTTTTCCCATTACAGGCCCGGTGTGGCCCAGAGGGTGGGTAGAGGTATAGCTCTACTCTTCCATGACCGCGGCACTAGAAGGGGGTGAATGGTCAGCAGCACGCCCCGCCAGCACTTTACCCCCGGGAAAGACCCGGTATCCATTTTACAGCAGGCTGGGTGGGCCCCAGGGCCGGTCTGAACGGGCAGAAAATCTCGTTCCCACCGGGATTCGATCCCGAACCGTCCAGAATAGTGTAGTAGTAGTAGTAGTAGTATGGTATCTGCAGCAGTACAGCTGTAACAACGATGCACTAGAATGATGATGCTAATAAGAGGCCACTCAAAAAACACGTGTATTTGTCTTATTCATTCCGCCGTCTGCCTTACGACAAGTCCACAATCCACTTCCAAAGCGAGATCTCCAAAGAATGTGAACTAGTGCCTCCTCCTTCAATTTCAAGTATCCCCTCTTTTCCTGAAGTTCGTCCAGTAGCTTCGTACGTCTCCTTCCTCGTCTTTCCGTCACTTTTATCTTTCCTTCCCTCTTCCCTTCAATAACATGTTTCAGAAGGCAGTTCCTACGCAAGATACCACCAATCCAGTTGGCCTTACTTCAGTTTGTTTATCGGATACTTCTCGCCTCCTTGACTATTTGCAGTACCTCTTCACTGTTCACACGGTCGGTCCAAAGTATATCCTCCATCCTTGCTCCAATACCACAACCTCCCATACAATGGGTACCGGGGTCATTCCCAGGGGTAAAACGGCCGGAGTGTGCTGTTGACCGACCACCCACCCCATCTAGCGCCGAGGTTAAAGAAGGTGCAGAGGTATACCTCTACTCGCCCTCTGTACCTACGTGGCGGTTTATAGGGTAAAATTTTTCTTTTTACCCTTACTGGATATTATTTGCGTAGCGAAATCAGGGAAAGTGTATGGCTGGGACCCACGGCATATGTGAGCGATAAGGGAAATAGAGCGCTTTAATCGAAAGGTCTGAACGGAAGAAGCCATTTGACAGACAGAAGGGTGGAAAATAGGTTAAAGCATAAAACTGCTGGGAAAAAATATCTAAAAAGCGAAAGGCAGAAAAAAATAAGATAAAAATAGAGAAGTGTAGCTGTGTTACTCCACTGTGAAGGATGAAAGTGGCCTGTGATATGGACCGTACACCGTGGAATAATGCACTTGTAAGTACCTGTATTGAACGGGAGTCTTTTCTGAAACGAAGAAATGTCCGGATCTCTCGTAGTTCTGTTATAAGCAGGTATCAGATATGTGTAAACTTTAACTGCAGTGGCGGGAAACGGCGGCACGTCCGAAGTGGAATACTCCAATTATAAGTACCTGTATTGAACGGACGTCTGTCTGAAACGAAGAAATGTCCGGATCTCTAGCAGTTCCGTTATAAGCAGGTGTCAGATATGTGTAAACTTTAACTGCAGTGGCGGCAAAAGTTGGAAGTACGTCCGAAGTGGAATACTGCAGTTGTAAGTGCCTGTATTGAACGGAAGTCTGTCTGAAACGAAGAAATGTCCGGATCTCTAGCAGTTCCGTTACAAGCAGGTGTCAGAAATGTGTAAACTTTAACTGCAGTGACGGCAAACGTTGGCAGCACGTCCGAACACCACCGCCAAGCGGTTAACTCACCAGCCCCAGATATTTCTTGCATAAAGTACTGTGTGGCTCCGTACGTAGTTTTACAACTTTCAATAACAAATCGGCTTCAGGCAAATTTCAAATTTGGAGGGTCCATGACATCACCGCATCCCTTCCTTCGCTCTTTTTGTACCGAGATACAACTTCATCGGACTCAAGACAATTTCTCGCAGGAGCCACGTGCAACCCCCCACTCCACCCCAACCCCACGCCCAATTTTTAGTTTCATAACTTTTGAACATAAATGTATAGTGTGGCAGGTCCAAACTTCGAGCTGGAAAAACGAGCTTTTATACACCTACAAACCCTCCAAATCCTCTAAATTTGCCGCGAGGTATTCGCAGCGGTACAGCCGATGACTTCGTTCCTCTCCGTTTCCAACTATGCCATCGTGGAGTTAAAAAAAAAACAGTATCATAATGCTCTACATATGAGGTTTACTAATTTTTCCAAATATGTACGAGGAACTTCAAAATTCTAGGCGTTGGAAAGCAACATGAATCAACTCCAGCCTGCGGACCCACAACATTTGGCACCATCCTACCAAATTCAGTCTACCGTCGTAAAAAAAATTATACACGCCAAAACACATCGTATTATTTGCGACAGTTCTCTAAGTAAAGTAAGGCATATTCGATCAAGTGCACGGAAAAATGAATTACTTTCTATGGGATGTTCTAATGACATGAGTATGCGTACGAAGAACAGATGACCATCAAGACACGCATGCGCCGGGCTACCATTGTAAGTTGAGTACATCTGTCGCATCCCAGTCGCTAGACTGGCTAGGATAGGGTCTGAACGACCGATAAATCAGGGTTCAATTCCCATCGGGGGTAAGACACATTGTATTGTGTACACTGAACGCAGCGGTTCTGCGGCCTACCAACCACTTGTTCAGCGGACCACCAGTGGTGTGGAGCTGACCACAGGGTGCACAGAACTAGATGGTCTGTGGCAGACAGGAACACAGCAGCGGGTTTTAATTTTGGAGATTGGCATTTCCTGAGTTTTGTAGAAGTGGGCATCATGAAGCGCTACATATGGCGCTCGGTTAATGACCAACATGCACGTGTTTAGACGAATGCAGTGCTTCACTGACAACAGTAACCGACAGTATGTCTGGCCCGATATTTTCAGACTGTGCCTGCGGCAGTTTTTACCCTGTCTGAAACAACACGCAGTGAGAGCCAGGCTCGCAGTTCGCCGTCACTACTAGTCACCTAACGTTAGGTCTTGTCGGCGACGTGCTTTATTTAAGCAATTTTTCATTTCCTTCCTACTCCTCTTTATCAACGAAAGGGTTCTTTTAACCTTGTATGTAGTGGGGAATCCCACAGCCTAACTGCGTCACATGGAAGTCATTGATAATACGGAAAACAAGACACGCTGTGGGCATATTCGCGTTACAGGAACCCATTACGACAAGGAAGATGGGCGGACTGTACAAACGTCCTGACAGGACGACAGGCACTGCGAAGGCACAATGCGACGTGGCAGTGCCAAAAGCATTACGTAATTTTGGTTGGGTACTCTTTGATTGTGGAAGCTCAGTCGGTATAGCGACTGACTACGGGCTGGACGGTCCGGGATCGAATCCCGGTGGGGACGAGATATTCCGCCCGTCCAGACCGGCCCTGGGGCCCACCCAGCCTGCTGTAAAATGGGTACCGGGTCTTTCCCGGGGGTAAAGTGCGGCCGGGGCGTGCTGCTGACCACTCACCCCCTTCTAGTGCCGCGGTCATGGAAGAGTAGACCAATACCTCTACCCACCTTCTGGGCCACACCGGGCCTGTAACGGGATCACTGTACCTTTACCTTTACTCTTTGATTATGTGTCATAAACAATCAGCTCACAGAATTAAATTCTTCTTAAGAAAAAGATCACGTGTCCGTTACATTCGAATCAAGAAAAAAGAGACGGGTGGGGCATGCAGCACACATGGACGAGGCATAGGAGGTTAAAACAGACAGGATGGGGACCTGGATTGGATTGATATGACTCGGGAAGAGTGGCGTACCGAGGGGAGGTTTGGGGGTTCAACCCCCCCCCCGAAATGCCGAAGGCCCTCCAAAATCGTGCCAAACTTAACCCGACTGTGAAAACTGTTAAAAATTGCTGAATTTAGGACGCCAACCCCCCAAGGTGCTCGGAAAAAAGGCAGTAAAATTCTAAAACTACCGCCGGTTCGCAATTGTTTTACATTAGCAATGACAAATAAATTGGTTGTCATCATAAACAGTCTTAAAGTACCAAAAATGAAGAAAATTTTACTATATGAAATGAAACTTCTTGTACCAAATTACAGCTGCCTCCAGAACCCCTGACTAGGGGGCTACCGCCCCCAGATCACCGTTCTATCTGTCCTCAACTGAATTTGTTGAACCCCCCCGAACAAAATTCCTGGGTACGCCACTGCTCGGGAGGGAGAGCGACAAATGGCGGGCTCGTGTGAACACGGTAATGAACCCATAAAATGCGGGGAATTTCTTGACTAGCTGAGGAACTGTAAGATTCTCAAGAAGGTTTATACTCCACGCAGTTTGCCAGTCTTGTGCCTTTGACCTATGGCCCAGTCAACCATTTACAGCACAGTTATTACGCTACCAACTACTTTAACAGAGAAAACTTCTGCATTTCGCCCACACAGTGCAGTTATGTTCTCAGCACGATTCTTCCAACAGCCATTATTTCTCTAAAAACAATAACCAACCCGTATCTGTAATGCAGATGCGGTTTGTTTACTATGCAGTAATGGCTGTATTTTTAAATAAAATCCGAATGAATGGATGGACTGTAAAGGCAGAAAATGACTTCTGACACCTTCAATAGAAAAGACACCTTTTCTTATTCTCCCTCATTTACCACCTACGCTTATAAAAACATCGCTAAAACAATTTTAAATTTTCAACTTTAAATCGCGACATTCGTATATGGGCAACATTTCTTTGAACGACTACAAAGTTTCATTTTGTTCGGATACAAATTAAAACTGAAAGTAAAATAGTACTTCGTTAGTATCAATACCACTTAAAACAAATTATGTAAAAATACCGTAGTTAGCCTCTTGGCGCCGGAATTATTTTTTTAATTGTAGCACACTCTGTATATAAAATGTGAATAATACAGGAACCAAATACGTTAGAATTATGAAACAAACTGCATTTTGATGAGAAAAAACCCGAGAGTATAAACCATGTTTAAAATATTCAGTACCTATATTTGTTGAATAAATATATAGAGTGAACCTTTAGGGGCTAGCGGTGCGGTACGACCACTATAGTTGACATTAGGCGTCAAAAGGTTAAAAGTCAGCCCTCCTCACCCCCTGGCGTGTGTGTGTGTGTGTGTGTGTGTAAGAAAGCGAGATACAATGACACAATTTCAGGCAATAATAAAGAGTGGTACTTTCAAAAATTTATTACTGCACAGTCGCCATGATGAACAGTGGTGTGCCCTGGTGGCGGAAATGCGTACAACGTTCGCGCGCCGACATTTAAAAAAAAGGAGGGGGGGGGGGTTAGCTCTGCGATTTGGTGCACATCAGGTGTTCACACGACAGTTACTGGGTAACAGTTTTTAAAGTGATCAATTATTTCTGAACAACCCTTCAACATGTTTAAACCTTCACTTTTCACCCTCTAGATTTCCACAGTCCACTGTGACAGTGTGGCTGAGGTCACTTTCCCGACACTTCGTGAAGAAAATTTTGACATCCCTGCTACCCTCATCGATGAAAAATTGATGCTTACAGCCTATGTATGCAATATTCAATACTACACCCGTCCAAACTCGCTTCTTTTCCTTTTTAACCAACGTACGGCGTCTGACGCTATCCGCAGTGTGAACACCAGCGCCTTACGCCACCTGTAAGGCCTGTTACTGCCAGTCCTCGAGAAGCATTACACAAACCTGGTGTAGTCTTAGCAGTTTCAGCGTACTCGGACATCTACAGCTAAGCGACGAACAGGTTACGTAAACTGAAACGCGAAGATAATTGTGACGTACTTCCTTCGACGTCATCACACGTACTGACTTTACTAAATTTTTTTACTTTGCCACCTGAATATTATTACGCACCTCATGTTAGATTAGATATTACAGTGTTCCATGATAATCAATGACGTCTTCTTCTTATAAAGCGCTACAACCTACATAAGGTTCTGGCTTGCTCAACCACTTTCTTCCAACTATCCCTATCCTGTACTGCTATCTTCCAATGGCGTATGTTTATGCTCTTTATATCTTCCAAAAGTCATCTTCCCAACGTGTTTTAGGTCTTCCAATTGGTCCTTTAGACATGGGTTTCCATCTCTTAATCTTCTGCACAATATTATCCTCAGCCATGCGTTCAACGTGGCTTAACCAGTTTAATCTTTGCTTTTTAATAAACAGTAATAATCAATGTGCACCACGTAAATTTGCTGAAAGCAGACAGTTACGAGATCTGAGGTTCTCCCAGAAGTACCCTGAGATACGACGACGTGTAAATTGGTCAAGAGTTACCGACGTTTCGAACGAGATTGTTGCGTCCAACTTCCGGGTGTGAGTTCGTGGCTTACTGATACACGTTCTTAATATGATGGCTGCAAAGTTCATCGAAACGTCGGCATCTGTTTACAAATGGAAAGGCAGCCATATCGAATCTTCGAAAACACAGCTTCCTTGACTAAACGGAAAATGAACTACAACATATACGCCCATAGCAGGGCACTGAGGTGCACCTGCACCGCCTTGAAATGTTGACATTTGATCATTTATTAAAACAACCAAAAAAATCTACAAAAACAAAACTGAATAGCTTACAGTTCTTAGAGTTTTAGTCTATGGATCAGGTAAGGGTTTTAATTAAATGACAATTGTGATTGTTGCTAACCTGTTCAGCGATGATCCGGTCACTTTACATTCAGGCAGTTTGCACCACCTTACAAAAATTCCTGCCGCCCCTCACCTACGACCATAATCCTTTAATTGTCACTGGAGGTTAGTCACTTTTTTAAATGTGTAATCCAGACCTAAAATTTGTGTACTCAAATTTCTCTGCATTCAACTTAAAAGTTTTTAACTACGTTCAAATAGCCAGAACTAAAGCAATCTTACAGCCACAGTTCCCTGCAATCCATTAACGCTTTCTGAACAGTTAATTGAAACCAAAACAGTGTCACGACAATTTTCCCCCTACGTTTTACTGGAGCTGTATTTATCATTTTCAAACAGTTCATTAAAAATTAAACTATTTTGAGCCACTGTTTCCTGCATTCTATTTCCAAATTACTCGTTTTTAAATAGCCGCCATTATGAAAAAATTATAGAACATACAGCTATATTACACTACATTCCAGTGTAGCTTTCAATCTCTTAAACAGTCAACCCTCAAACGCCTCGTGGTTGCTTACATATCACCAGGTTCAACACTCAAAATTCTACGTTCCCTCCAGAGAATGCACGCATGTTTTCTGTGGATCTCGGAACAAATAATGATTATTTGCCCATACAGCATTAGCTGGTTGGTTTTTATAACAGAGACGAGGTGTTTACTGCGCGGTACGAGCTGAATATTTATATGTAAACGTGGTTACACCGCAAGTTTATAGACAAGTTTTTCAGCAGAGTACGATCTAATAGAAATGATGCCGTATAATCTTGTAAGATTACCGACGTTTCAGAAGAACCTGCTGCTTCCAATACCCTTCGTACCTTACTACCACACTGCATGGTGTCACGTTACGATAGTAATCTTGGCATCCACTGTCGTCAGAACCCCAAACCACATATTTCCTTGGCATTTCATTGTTCACCATTAACAGAACAGCTTAAATTAGTGATAGAGGCATATTTCCTTGCATTCTATAGGTGTTTGATCACATCAAAGAAACACGCGTGATCACGTGGCACGTTCAACCACACCGACGCAAATTTAACCTTTAGATGCCTAACGTCAACTATAGTGGTCGTACCGCACCACTAACCTCTAAAGTTGCATTTTATATATTTATTCAACAAATATAGATACTGAATATTTTAAACATGGTATATACTCTCCGTTTTTTTCTCTTCAAAATGCAGTTTGTTTCATAATTCTAACGCATTTGGTTCCTGTATTATTCACATTTTATATACAGGGTGTGCTAAA
>Ga0123354_10020719_pt1 | contig 10348 bp, 4 predicted proteins | sample TergutLab28metaG_2_FD_97872 | JGI IMG/M metagenome (GOLD analysis project Ga0123354, IMG submission 97872) | Labiotermes labralis P4 segment gut microbial communities from Petit-Saut dam, French Guiana - Lab288 P4 | ecosystem: Host-associated > Arthropoda: Insects > Digestive system > Gut ...
CCGGTGTGGCCCAGAGGGTGGGTAGAGGTATAGCTCTACTCTTCCATGACCGCGGCACTAGAAGGGGGTGAGTGGTCAGCAGCACGCCCCGGCCGCACTTTACCGCCGGGAAAGACCCGGTACACATTGTACTGGAGGCTGGGTGGGCCCCAGGGCCGGTCTGGACGGGCGGAAATTCTCGTCCCCACCGGGATTCGATCCCGGACAGTCCAGCCCGTAGTCAGTCGCTATACCGACTGAGCTACCCGGCCCACAACAACAACAACAATAATAATAATGTTAAAAGCAACCAAATGTATTTTAGTTAACAGTAGGGAAGTTAGTCGTCGCGTGTTTCAAGGTGCCATCTCTGTATTTCGGAGATACTCTGAGAAGCTATAAAACTTTCGAACTAGCTAGTACACCGAGCGGGCTTCGAATGAAAACTCTCCGGAACACGAAAAAAAAAAAAGATATTTAAGCTACTGAAACGAAGTTCGAAAGAGCAATACAGTAACGAGATTGAGAAGCTACAGCGAGCGCGCAAAGAGAGAGAGAAAGAAAAAAAAACCTGCGCAACTGAGGACGCCGAACAGTACCATCGGATCTGGCAAGTATTACGTTTGACCGACGAAGTTCTAAAGAATATGACAGAGAGCAGAAATCTAGTTAATAAAATATTCAGTCTGCAAACCCCAGTCCGGTACTTCCAGTCCACAAAATCCACTATGGAAGGGTCAGAGCAAGAAAAGCAACACACATAGTAGCTCGAACAATGACAGTATCACATCTGCACAACCTGAAGATTCATACAGAAACCAACGACCCATATTAAATTCATGTTCCAGCAAGCAGCTTTACGTACCCAGTAATCCAGCCCAAGATAGTCACGATACAGCAACAGATCAAGTTTCTGGTCTGCAGGTTTTCAGAGCGAGGCAGTTGCGAAGATGAGTCAGAACTAAATGAAACACTGCAGTTAAATACCAACTTCAGCATAAAATGTCTGAATTGTGTTTTATTCCGGAATTTTTAATCATAGGAGTTCGGTGGGAAACCCTAAAGAAAAGAAACGGTTTCAAAGACCTGGCGTAGAACGGAAGATAACGTTGAAAGGGAGCTTCAAGGAGGAGGATGGGAGAGGACCAGATTCATTTGACCCAGGACAGGAGCCAGCGGCGGGGAGCTGTGAACATAAGAATGAAAAGTAGAGTTCAATAAAATGACGTCCAAACGTAACAACCAAATCCCACTCCTCGTAACGTTGGCGATATAATCATATGGCGACACCGTGTAATCAGAACTACGAAGTGACAATTAAATTTTGTCTGACTTCACCCCCAGAAATCCAATCCACATTTTTCATTATCCATCGCCACTGCATCAATAGCGACTATGTCATTAGGACAGTTGATGAGATATGATGGGTCCAAAGTCACTGGACACTCGCTCCATGATGATTCTTCCTTCCGCTTCTGCTGAGGAATTCAAGCACTGGGGTAGCCTATAGTAGGGCATAGCTCAAGAAATGTAAAATTCGGATCTGTTACTGCGTGGCAAAATAAGCATGCGGCATGGCACATTACATTTGTGAATTAAGTCATTTATAATAGCTATCAAGGATTCGTATAGTTCTTACTGAAATAGTTTTCATATCTTCAAGACCCTGTCCTCTGGTTCAGAAGTTTATATGGCAGGTACGCCTACACGCAGAACAATGGCAGTGATGAACAACAATACGTATGTTTAAAAACATTTCAAATAAGTTGCGAGAAAAGAAAATTGATCTCACACACACACACTCATTCTATCAAGATGGGCAACGAGCGTTAATAAACGATCGTATCACGTACTAGGATTTAAGACATACCGTATGAACATAAATCGCGGGCGAAATGCACGGTGATACTATAACGTATATCTACGTCATGTCCATAGCGCTGTTTTATTAATACTACGTCTTGACCTTCTATATGCAATAAGGCACACTTGTAAATAGGGGTGTTAATGTAAATCACATCCACTGATTACAAACACGAAGCCAACTTATTCGCCTTACAAATGTAAAGTTTAGACAATACATATGAAAGCACGAGAAAATGTAAATGCGTGTTGAAATATTATGAAAAAAAAACAAGCAATACCTCTCCATATTCGATGGAAGTTGACTAAAACAAAAAGAGAACTATTTGATTATTCCATCAACCCTCCATATTCTAGTCATCCATCTACCACCGACCTCATGCAGTCTACACAATGACGGTGTCGACAAATACACCACAAAAAATGTTTAAGATCAAAAATCCAACCGGAAGCACGCTAGATAATCTGTCCAAAACAAATTCTTCTTCTTCTTCTTCGTTTGTTGGCGTTACAACCCACTATGGGTATTAGCCTTCTCAGTGGTTTTCTTCCATTCCGTCCTTTTCTTACTCAGTTTTCTCCACCTTTTATTCCCATCGTCTGGATATCTCCTTCAACGTCTTCAATCCATCTTTTCCCTGGTCTTCCTCTGATTCTCCTATCCATTGGCTTCCATTGTAATATTTTTCTAGGCATTCTCCCTCCATCCATCCATCCGCATCACGTGTCCTAGCCAGGCCATTCTTCTGCTTTTTATAAATCTTACTATGTCTTCACTTCCTATAAGTTCATTCAGTTCATGGTTCTTTCTGATTCTCCAAATTCCATTTTCGTCTTGTACTGGCCCAAAGATTTTCCTTAATATTTTCCGCTCAAATATTCTTAATTGTTGTTCATTTCGATTCGTTAACGTCCAGGCCTCACATCCGTATGTTACTACAGGTCCAAAACAAATTACCCCGTTAATAATCTGTTCCGTGTGTGCCCGATCAATTTCACACGAAGCAGAAACACAAAGCAATTAGGCAATTCAGCTCGAACGATGCAATGAGCATGGGGAAAAATTTCACCCCGAAAAGCCAAAAATTATAATGGTTTGATTTTCGATTAAAAAATCTCCTGTTTACGGGCTAAATATATTTACGCACTAAAACAAGCCACTTGTACCTACACACTATTGCCAAATTTCAAATTAATAAGCGAATCATACGCACATTCTGCAACAAAGCAAAACAACATGACGATACACATAAAATGTCGACAAATCAACGGTATCTTCAAGCACGTCCTTTCGAATCGCAAAAGTCTCTTTAGCCAAAACCGTCCGAACAGATGTAACTATTGACTTCAAGTCATGACACTAACTATTCGACAGCCGTGATCGTCACTCTGTCGCTATCATCTGAGGTAGTTATACAGCACGTTATTTCAGCTTCGTCTTACGCAACACAAGTAAAACACATGTATGTGCACTAACCTGGCACCTTGTATGTGTAGCATCAATAACAGCACATCAGTCGCACGGGCGCTAGTACAGTACAAAAGGAGCTGCTGTACTCACCGAAATGGATTGATGGTCTGACAGTGAAAACGTACGTCGTTAAATTCCACTTACCTGGAACAGAGAAACATAACTCAGTTGAAATGGAATTAGCACTATGCTTCCTACTACATAACCGTTTTAGAAGACTATTAATACCATTAGAATCAACTAGATGACAGGGGTGGCTAAATCAAATGACAACTGCCATGTCTGGCAACGCCTCGTCTTTTCCCAAACTTCAATTGCTGTAACTCGGTCCATAATTATTATAACCGGCCAAATCTCAAAGACGGGAATACGAACTCCACCCAGGAAATATAACGCGTGGTGATCACAGGAAACGTTAAGTGTCTACCGACTAGATGACACGAAGGATATTTGTGGTTAGGCCTCTTTAGGTTTATTCTCACAGTCACTTCAATTTTTATACTTTAATATTCACAGTCAATTTATTTGTGTCCGGCACTGTTAGAAATTGTATCAACAAAATGCGTCTTTATTATCGTCACGCTTCCCTTTCAACTTCCTCACACGAGTGTCCGCTAAGAAATCCCCGAACCCAGCCTGTGCTTCATGGCCTCTACTGTAATAACAGCTGTACGATTGATGTATGCCGAAAGGGGCATGGAATGTACTGTTCCCAGGGAGACAGAGCGGCACTATGGTTGTAACCCTAGCTAAAAGCATGCCGCACCCTTTCGCGTAATAAATACAGTCATAAACTTTATACCAGTAACCTTTAAGTCTACACCCTCACAATGTACCAGTGTATTGTACACAAGCGAAATTCTTTTGCTGGGAGTCCTAAATTTTTACTTATTCTTCCCAAGTAATTTTGCCTGTCCTTCCGCCGAGCATATTTTTTATCTGGCTTCGAACCAGGATCACCGGTAACATTATAATCACCAGCCACATATAGACGGTAGAAGACGAACTGTCACAGCAGCCTGGGAACGTCGTTCCGCGGGAGAAAAAAATAAGCCCCAAGTCAGACAATTCTGTCAAAGGAACTGAAATTACGACAACTTGCTTCTCTCTCAATTGTGGTGTTTGGGCAGAACCAGCGTCTAATTGGTTCAATGTCTATCACCTGTGAGATATGCGAGTGAACATGCACCACTGACGGAATTGAAACAGGCACAGGAAAAAAGAGTGTTCGGAAAGAAACCTTATCCTGTGGCACTCCGTTCACAGCAAATCCCGCACGACTGCGATGTGATCCCGTGACTCCGTGGTTAGATGAGGGCGACTAACCGTCTGAGCCACAGTCAGCTTTGGCTTGAAATTATTGCTATTTAGTAAAGGACTGCCAAAGCTTGCAAATCATTATACAGCTCACAGGCAAATTTTCATTCGGTAGGCACAAACATTTACACCACTCAGAACCAACTGCGACGGTGCAGTGACCAGATCTACTGCTTCGTGCTCCGGACGCACGTGTTTGTTCGAATTTCAGCCAGGAGACTCTTCATACAGACTCATGTTTTCTCGTGGGTTTCCTGCCCTTCAAAGCAAATGCTAGGATATTCCGTAAAGTAAAAAAAAAGTACATCTTTTTATATCATTTACAAGTCTTCATTCCCTATCACACAGTCATTTCAGCTCATTTCTGTACCCATAATGAATGTTACTAACGCAGCGCTCTAAGCATAAATGTTACACAGCCTCGAAGTTGCATAATATAGACACAGAATTCAATACCATCATCATATAGGCCTATATAATATCAATGAACACCGAATGTGACGTCTGCCTAAACGAAATTAGTGTGGTCAGTCAAGTTCTGAGTGACCTTGAGTGATATCGTTCCGTTAATCAAGCATCGGAACCGAAACACGAAGTAAGCCTCGAGAGCTATGCATGAATTTCCTATGGTTGTCACGTTGTAAGCATACATATTACACATCTGTGGCCTTAACGAATTTAGTAACCTATACTTCGTATCTTTTCTGTTACAAGCCAACCACTTCTGTTTTGGCTACAAAGGGGCATGCTGTAACAATGAAGGACTATTCTGACGTCTAACTGAAGACCCTCTCGTACGAACACAAAGTGGCGGGGTTATGACAGGACAGGTTCTATACTTCTACAACAAGTCACTAGATAAAATACAGACAACTTATGTCAAAAGACAAGTATCATAAACAATGCGTTGCTTAAAAAACACCCACACAAACTCTAAAAACAATTTATCGGGCACCTTTATTGAAGGAAGTGAAGACATAAAGTCGTCCTTCTCCACGTCACGAAGGCACAAGGCAGGGGTAAAGGGAGAGCTCCACTCATTCTTAACCTTAGCCCTAGATAGAGGTGAGTGGTTAATCTCAGGTCCCAGCTGCTTTACTCCAGGAAGGAACCCTGGTTCCCACTAAAGAGCAGGTTGGGCGGGCCCCAGAGCATGGCTGGACAATTTGGAGAGGATAAAAACCTACCGGGATTCGAACGCCGGATCGTCCAGACCGCAGCTTAATCACTACACCGACTACCACTATAGCGTCTACAGCTCAAAGAGATGCACAGACGCTGAAACACAAATCTCAATAATCTAGGTCGAGTCTTCCCCTTTACTATAGAACGTTCAATATTCGGTTCGTTCTCTACACCAGCAGTAAACCAGTTCTCTAAATCTGCACTTCACCATTGAAAATGTGCTTAATTATATCGCACACATTCTACGTAATTAATCGAATTAGCTAACGTTGGTGACGAGGCCGTAAGAGAATAGCACACAACACAGCGCCTCCTCAGGACCAATAAATGCACAGCTATGAACCAAAGATGGTTCAGTCCATATCAAAACATTTAAGTTATCTTTACAATTCTCTGTCTTCTCTCATACAATTACAAGGCAGCGACATAGTGTGTATAAAGTAACTTAATGAAATGTGCCATCGTCAGCTGACTTTAGAGCTTTGTGCCTGTTAGGCTTTCTAACTGTGTGGAATGGAGCTGTAACAGAGAGTAAGGTGTGGTGTTTCGAGCCATTTGAAGATAATGCTCAAGATCAAATTAAACTTCAAAATGACCAAAGTATAATACGGCGTTCAAAACGTGGTATGGCCAGCAATGGCAGCGATGAGTCGGAAAAAACAGCCGGGGTGACCCATACAATACACTTACAATTACTACAGTAAGAAGGCTAAGTAAGTATAAATTACGCATTAGGTGATCTGATAATCCCCAAAATGCATAGCGTAGGGTAACAGGCTCTCAAACACGTAATTGTTTAGAGTCTTTTAACGCTGTCCCTCCTACACGCAAATCGTATAAGAAATCAAACAAAACCTCAGGTATTCTGCGCTCTTTTTGGACTACCTTCAAGATGAAAGCAGCAAGTCGTTACGTCCAACATTAATGTTCCTCAACACTGAAACGAGAAACTCCTCGGGCCTCAAAAACTAAACATACAGCAGGCTGAAGTGAAGCGTCGTGTAACGCTTCGCATAGCCAACATGGCGCACGCTCTAGGGATATTGTTGTAACAGTGTACAACTTTGCCGTGGGCCTGGAGCTCCCACTTCCATTACGTGCAACATACCATAGAAACAGGGCGGCATGTTGTTTTTAACACCGTGAGAGGTACATCTTGTCCACACACGTTGCAACCAACACGGAACACCCTACGGCTCAAGAAGATGGACAGCAACACAGTTAACTTTCCTCATATCACTTGGCACACTCCTATACTTCTTGTGTTTGGTGGACAATGGCGATGTTGCGGCCGGGTGAGGGTGGACAGGCTTTTTCGAGGCCATAGGCCTTTTTTTTTATCTCAGCCACTTCACTGATTTCAAAGAAACACACACTATTCCATATACAACTTGTATACACAATAAGAACTAGCACCTCAACTCGGTATTATACAGGCTATCTGATCAAACTTCGCCATTTTCTCTTAAAGGTTCCGTAAAATGTAACTATCTCCTCCCGCAGAAGGTAACTGCCTCAGAAATGAAAAGATACAACATCCGGCATGTGTGTTTTTGACAGACAACAATTATCATATTAGTGCACGCTGTACAACATACCAGATTCCATACATCAAATCTTTTTTTCAGGGGTGTTTGCTTAAACTAGGGCACAGTGCTAATAGCCCTCTTCCACTTTCAAGACAGTACAGACAGGAACACGCTGCTTCTAAGTGTAGGTGACCTTTACCCTTATAAAAACGGCAAAAAGTTCGTCTTCAATGACGACACACGGCTACCACGGTACAAGGTGTCGCTCGCAGAAGACTAACCACAATATGAAGGCTAAGCATTCCTTCCATGTCTGTCTGGAGCACTTAGGGGTGTGCAGAACTGCTGACATATACAAATCGGGAAAACGAATATTCGCATTCGCCTCTTTGCGTGGTTCTACGCAGCATTTCCAGATAGCATTCACATAGGCCTTCATGTACACAAAGCGGGCAAAATAATTTCCAGGTTACATCAGTTTGTTGCACCAACCAAACGCACAGTATTACTTGTATATAGATATTAAAGATGTATATCCGACACGTTTCGGTACAAGTGTACCAGCTTCAGTGAGTACAATGATTCTAAGCTCCTTAGCCCCTCCAAATTACGAGCCCTGTCAAAGAACTAAACATTATTTGCATATACCATATGCTTACAGGACCCGATCCACCTTGGACTGCGATACGCACTAAAGACCTGAACATATGGCGCCACAAGACGAGATGTTTCCACTACAAAACGTACTAACAATAATTTTACTTTGTATATACCATACTTAACTGTCAAGATTTTCAATCATATTTTATCCATAAGCTTTTAAAGAACTGTACACGTTTTACCGTTTATACTTCATTGACATAAACAACGGAACTACTACAGACTGAAGAACATTGTAAATAATTGCTTATCATTAGCAATTGGTTTTAAAACTGGCATTTTGTGTTCCCTTAAGATGATACACTTGTACCAAAATAAGTCGGAGCTACGTCCTTCAGCATCATGTATTGCGTTTGGTAGGTGCAATAAACTAAGTACATTGATCTAAAAACGCATGTATTGGACAACTTTGAAATTCAATTCATAAGTAAACAGATGCATTTAATTTCACGCTACATAAACTCTTCAGATGAAACCTCATCGCCAAAAAAAAGAAAATAAAAATCTACTGCTGCTGCTGCTGCAACAACAACAATAATAACAACAACTACTACTACTACTACTACTACTACTATTACTACCACTTCCACCATCACCACCACATCTGGTCTTCACTCCTGTCACGATGGATCAGAGAGGCAACTAACGGTCTGAGGCAGGGACAACACGCAATTTGTCACGCTGGCTACAGACAGGAATTGAGCACCAGCAGCCTGATGGTAGTCGGTTGGGAAGAGGTAAAGATGAAGATGGGAAAGAACTGCAGCGAAACAGTATGAAGCCGATATAAACGGGAAAGAAAAGGAGAAATACGGCTAAAACACGTGAAGGTAACACGAAAACCTGGGCGATAAATCAGGAACCCGACACCAACAAGCAATGAACAAGGGTCGGTCACCTTCTCCTACAGGAACAGGTCAAGAAGCACACACACCCTGATGACCATAATGGAGAAAAAACAAGCCCTTCTGTATTATACAAGGCCTCTCAGGCAAAAGCTTAACACACCGTGACCACCTTCAGAGGCTTTGTTACTGTAAGCGGCTCAACAAACAAAGCTGTAACTGCTGACACACTGCACACAGTTTACAAACGGCACAGACACAAAAATAATACACTTCGTCTACACTATTTAGAGCAGAACCGTCTAAGGCATGGGTGGTTAGATTTCTGGACTCGGTGATCAACTGTAAAAGACAGAAAATCTTTCGCGATCTGCCATAGGACATACGGTATTAATATTAGGTCAACTAGCAAAGAAATGTAAAGTAGCGTAATTGCTCCAAACATACAAAAGCACAATAGTCTCCCATATTTAAACATTGAGATTTTGAAACTAAAACAATCTACCACAATTAAAAGCTGTTATTCATTAACCATCCTATAGCGAAGCTGATGCATGACACTGCATACGTTGCGGTAACTTACTGAATTACTTAGGCACAAGCGAAGGCAGTATTTATACGTTCATCGGTCCGACAGCTTTATTATCTTGATTTATCTTCATCTGCGAGATGGCTTCTTCGCAGATGTAGGTTGAGCCAAAAAATATCAAACGTAGAGCTATTGATGGTAGTGAGGCGGTAAATACACTACGATACGGACGAAAAAGCGACCGCGATCGACTGTTTGGCCACCCCTGATCTAAGGGACTGTTTACTGTAACAGGTGGCAATACGCGATTAAAAAACACATGCACACATACAATGTCTGACAGCATGCTCATCAAGAAAGAGAACTTTCGGTATAGAGACTATGATACGGACTGGACGATCCGTGCATCGAATCCCAGCATGGGCAAGAGATTTTTCTCTTCTCCAAAACGTCCAGACTGGATCAAGGGCCCATCCAGCCTCCTGTTCAACAGGGGGCGTTTCCCGGGGGTTTAGCGGCCGGGGCGTGATGTTGACCACCTACCTCCAACTAGTGCGAGGTAAAGAATGGGTTGATCTAAACATTCCACACCGCCTCATATGCCTTAATGGAACTTCGCCGAAATGCAGACACCATTACCCTAAGCTTTTCGTGAAAAGACAAGTTTGGCTCGCGCTGCGTAAAATGACCTACTAACGCAATAAATCGGACAGGCTGGGGGGCAGGAGATTTGCAACAGCGCTTAACCAAGCGGAACCACGTCAGCTGTCCGTCATCCCGCCAATGTGCAGCCACCATGTCCATCATGTTACTATCACGTTACTATCGGTTTCCATCAGCTACAGATCGGTCAAGTAGAGATTACATATCCGAATGCACGTACAGTACCTCCGAAACTAGCACCACCCCCCACCCCCACAAATACTCCCAAAAATCAAAAAAAAATACACACACACATTCATTACATCAC